>Ga0265797_10001243_pt1 | contig 45147 bp, 30 predicted proteins | sample P2T30metagenome_FD_192433 | JGI IMG/M metagenome (GOLD analysis project Ga0265797, IMG submission 192433) | Plant litter microbial communities from East Loma Ridge, Irvine, California - P2 T30 | ecosystem: Environmental > Terrestrial > Plant litter > Unclassified | place: USA: California...
GAGCTCTCCACACACACCACGCGCTTTGGCACTGCCACCAAGGATCCAAGGCACAATGATCAAGGAGTTGGGGAAGCAGATCAGTATGATAAAAGTTGAAGCGGCGCATCACGTAGATTCAACAATAAGCAGACCTGGGAGAAAGAACTCATCAATAAACAGCCTTTTCTAGGCCAGAACTGTACAAAGTCTTAGTTAAATTTACATCTCTACACCCTCGCCGCTCTCAGCCAGCCGACCATGCCGCCGGCATAGCCACTAAGCTTAACGACTCTCTCCTTCTCTCGCCTCAAACCCTCCTGCCACTCGCCAACAACAGCTCTCAAGCCATCGTCGTTCGCGACAATGTCACCATGGCAGCGCAAGAACACCGCCATCCAGGCCTGACCGAGCTCGAAGTCCTGTCTTTGCTCCATGAGCCACGCGAGCGATTGTACAAACAATGTGAGCTCATTGTTCGAGACAGCCAAAGAGCGGATCTCGATGTCTGCGGCAGCAGGGTTGAGAGTCTTGAGGTGCTCGATGAAAGCAGAGTAGTCTGATGTCGGACCCATATTCGCGGCTTGTAGCAGCGATGTGAAGCGGCTGAGGGTGCCAGCGCGGGCGTTCTTCAGCACTCTACTGCGCTCCTGCTCCAGTTGCTTGATGTTCACCTCCTCCGCAGCTTTCTCGGCTGAAGAAGTGATGCCGTTCTTCTGGTCCTGTAGGGAGGGGAGGAAGAATGGCGCCTTTTCGGGTTTCTTGGGTGCTTCGGTGGGCTTGTTGCGTTGACGGATAAGGTCAATGTGGAGCAGGTTTTGCCAGCGCGAGCGCGGGACGAGAGAGAGGGAGAGGAGATCGGAGGAGAGTGTGTCGAGGTCTCCGAGTGCGGCGATGTCGTCCTCATCCTCTTCGGATTCTTCTGCGTCGTCGGCAGCGATGAGGTTCTGACCTCCCTCGCCACTGGCAGTCGGAGCTTGGGCGTTGCTTGCGAGTACAGCAGTGAGTTCTGTGGCACCGATGTGGCGAGTCGGTACGTGGGTGAACAAGGTTTTATTGGTCCAGATATCCACGCCGACGCTGTCAGATGTTGATGTAGCGAGGTATTCGCCTGTAGGTGAAAACGCTAGACTTGTGCAGGTCGCCGTAAGTTTGAAAGCGTCTACGAGATGGCCAGTCGGCAAATCCCACAGAAGAACGAGGTCTCCCATCGCAGCCGCGATCCAGTGGCCGTCGTTTGAGAAGACGTAGTCGGAAATTGATACGTTGACCAACTCGGGAACCACAGGCCGTGATGGCCAGAGCTCACGGATTAGCTTATGTGTTGCGATGTCGACCACACGAACGGAGCCATCAGTACAAGCCAGAGCGACCAGGTCAGTACCTCTGTGGTAGCGCATCGAGCTGATACCACTTGATAGCGACCAGTCGATCTGATGAACAAGAAGTCCGCTAGTGAAGTCCCAGAACTTGACCTTGCCATCCGAACCAGCAGAAACGATAATCTTGTTCAGGTTGTCAACAGCAAGACCCACAACCGCAGTGGCGTGGCGGCCCTGGCCGCGGAAGAACTTCTTCTTTCCTTCACCCTCTTCTATTAAGCCATGCTTCTCCATATCTGTTTGGAGTTGCTTGGCCTGAACGGGAGTCAGACGAGCAGGGAAACGCTGCCTGTGCTGCCCTGACTGCAAGTTGTACATGTCCACGGAACCTGTTGCACTGCCGACAACAGCGAATGTGCCACATGGTGACATGGCAACAGAGCTGACACTGCCACCATCGCCTGTGTCAAGGGCCCATCTTCCAGCACGCTTACGACCCCAGAACCAGGTACGTGCTTTCTTGTCGTTTTCGTGAGCGGTCACAACGCTCTCCCAACCGGTCATTGCGCTGACTTCCGCGTCGGACTTCTTGCCTCTGGCAGGTTGCCAGATCGGGTGTTTACCGGGAATGGCGCCAATACCACCATCTCTGTTCAGGCTACATGCCATAGCTGTGATTGGTGGGCACTTTAGGTCTTCCAAAGTGTCCCTGTTGCCGGTCGCAAGAAGACCTTGCTTCTTAGCCTTGCTTTGAATAGCGCCTTGACTGAGCTCCGCACTCTGTCCGTCGCGACGCAAAGACCAGCCCCAAAGGCTGCGGTCTTTGCTTCCGGACATGAGCCATTTGTTTGTGTCGTCTGAGCCGTCGGATGCTGATGGAAGGAACTCTAGTTTGGTGATCGCGGCACCGTGACCCTGGCGCTGGTGTAGAATACGCGGGATAGGGCTGAATGGCACCGCGTCGAATACCCAGGTTTTGAGGCTGTTGTCCAGCCCAGAGCTCACAATAACTGCTTGTCCAGGTAGGAATTCGGCCTTGCTGATACCTCCGCCGTAGTTTGGGCTTGGGTGCGCATGCGCTGCTCTGAGAGTGCCCGCCTTTCTTCCGCCTTTGTTGAGATCCCACAGAGTAATGTCGCCGGAGCTTGTAGATGCTGTCGCCATAACGCCAGGAGTGCGACCATCATCGCCAGCACCCATGCCGTCCGTGCGGAAAGAGATCGATGTTACGGCCAAGCCAGAAGATGCGTTGAGGGCGATCACAGTTTGATCAGCCTTGACATCGTGAATGAGGACGGGGCCTTGCTCGTAAGCAATAGCGACCAAGCCAAGTGCGGGTGTGGGTTCCAGAGCAGTGACAGCGCCGTATGAAGCGGAAGGCGGCATGATTGTGTAGACCATTTTTCCAGACGAAACGTTCCAGATCTCGACACTGCCATCCTCTCGTCCGACCACAATTTTGTTCAAGAAAGTAGGCAGACTTGCGATGCAGCCAGTGAGAGGCACTGGAGAGATGCCCCGCAGAACCGTATACAGCTCGTAGGTCGACGCCTTCCAGACGAGCAAGCGGGTGTCGCATACACCGACAATCCACGATCCAAAAATGTAGAAAGCCTTGACATTCTCGGTCAAGCCCTTGGGCAGCTCAAGCTCCGCCTCTTTCTTTCCTCTCTTGAATGCCCATACGCCTCTAGCCGAATTTTTCTCCTCGCCTCCCCAAGAAGCGAAGACCTTGTCCTTCCAAGCTGCGCTGGCGGTGATGAGCTCCGGTGTCTGCGGGCGGGTAATGAAGACCAGGTTGAGACCTCTTCGCAGGTCATATGTCTGCAGACTGCGTCCAACAGAGGTGGTGATTTGGAAGGTCGTCTTTCCAAGAGGGACGCTGGTGAAAGGCACGCTGGTCGGCGAGACCAGGCCTACAGTTCGGTACGGCGCAAAGACTCTGGACACTCCAGGAGTGCGCTGCGGGCGCTGGGCGACGCCATTGCTGAGCTTCTGGCGCTTGACGATTCTGCCCTCGGCCTCCATGATTTATTGGCAGGTGCTGGGAAATGGGTGGAGTGGCTTCCAGAGAGCCTTCACCAGCCTGCAATCCCAAATAATCTCGAACTTCCGGGCTACTTTTTTTGCGGAGACGATTAGACGACTGGAGTGCCTAAGGCATGACTGACGTTGGGCTGGCTGGCTCCTGCAATCTTCTCCAGTTTGGTGTGGAGAATGGAGTCTCAGGCTCAAACCAAGGGACCAGGACAAGGAGACCGACTTCTCCAACAAACCCGTCTGCTGTGCGGGCAATTATTATTCTTTATCCTGCCTGTTTGTTATACCGGCACCAAATACACCCATATACTCAAAACCAGCACCCAATTCGGCAGCGCTGGTTCGCCTGCTGCGTTCAATCTTATCGGCTTCCAATACACTTCTTGCTAGTACCAATGGCTTGAAGATCCATCGCATCATCCCTCCCGTCTACTCTCGTGCAAATTTCCAGCTCGCTATCTCTCAATCTCGCAACCGACATCGCCAGACATGGCGTCCTCACACGAGAGCGATCCTCCCGCCATGAGCGACCACTCTGAACCTTTGCCTCTGGATGCCTCAAATAATTCACCCTCCGAACCTGAGGCCCCGCTATCGACGCCCGCAGACGCGGACGCTATTTCTAGTCTAGCCATGCCGCCGCCACCGAAACCCAGCACCAATAATTCTGACTCCATCCGGCCTGGCTCCTCACGCTCTCAAGCCCCGGCTGTGTCTTCCGCCACTGACATGTCGGATGCCAAAACAGCCTCTGCAGCTGGCGACGACGAGGATCTAAGCCGCAGTGGAACTACCCCGACCATCGTTGCTCCACAGAACAACAACATCCCTATCTCTGCCAGCCTGCCTGAGGCTGCCATGGCCGGCGGCATGCGACCTGCAGAGCCAGATCTCGAGCCCAACCGAATGAGCTTCTCCTCGCTCTACAATTATGGTACTGGTCTGTACACAGCCGCAAAGCAAGCCTACGGAACAGGCAGTGCTCCCAGCTCCGTGGCTGGCAATTCCGAAGTAGACGCTGTCCAGACCTCTGTTCACAATGTTTCTGGTCCGCCAAGCCAGACCGGCGCCCTGTCTCCCTCCCTTAACGGCTCGATTAGAGAGCAATCTATTACAACCCGGCCGTACGCACCTCCTTCAGGCCCTGCTTCACCAGGGCCACACGGAGTCCGGGGAGAGGGTCGTACCATCCGCGGACGTGCTCCTCCCAGCACAGGTCGTGTGCCCACCAGTGTTCCTGGCTCCGCATCTCCGTCTCAAGACCGCTCTACCATCTCCGATTCGCCCAACTTTATTGGCACTATTGGAATATGTGCTTTGGACTCAAAGGCTCGCTCGAAGCCATCAAGGAACATTCTCAATCGGTTGGTTGGCAAAGACGGTGACTTCAAAGTCATAATTTTTGGCGACAAAGTCATCTTAGACGAAAATGTGGAGAACTGGCCGGTGTGCGACTTTCTCATTAGCTTCTTCAGCGATGGTTTCCCATTGGAAAAAGCGATTGCGTACGCAAAGTTGAGGAAACCATTCTGCGTCAATGATTTGCCCATGCAAACCGTGTTGTGGGACCGCAGAATGTGTCTGAGGATTCTCGACAAACTTGAGGTTCCTTCTCCAAGGCGCTTGGCTGTCAACAGAGATGGCGGTCCTGTGCTTCTCAGTACTGACATTGCCGATAGAGTAGAGTCACTCACTGGTCTCAGGCTCGATGGATCTGAAGATGGACGCGGCGGAGGTGAGGAGCCTCCAGTCGATGTGCATATGGAAGACGACAACGACACGTTGGTTGTAGACGGCCAGCGCTTGAGCAAGCCTTTCGTGGAGAAGCCTGTCAGCGGCGAAGACCACAACATCAACATCTACTACCCAAAGTCGCAGGGTGGCGGTGGCCGAAGGCTTTTCAGGAAGATCAACAACAAAAGTTCGGAGAAAGACGAGACACTGACGATTCCACGCGCTATTTTAGAGCCTGGTGTCTCTTACATCTATGAACAATTCCTGAAGGTGGAAAATGCCGAAGACGTTAAAGCATACACCGTTGGCACCGAATATTGCCATGCTGAGACTCGAAAATCACCTGTCGTCGATGGTGTCGTCAAGCGCAATCCAAACGGCAAGGAAATTCGATACGTGACGCCACTCACGAAAGAAGAACAAGTCATGGCTGCCAAGATCGCAAAGGGTTTCGGGCAGGCAGTGTGTGGCTTTGACCTCCTGCGTGTCGACAAGGAAAGCTTTGTCATCGATGTCAACGGCTGGAGCTTCGTGAAAGACAACAACGAGTACTACGACCGCAGTGCAGCAGTACTCAGGACCATGTTCATCGCCGCAAAGAAGCGCAAGGAAAGCCGTACTTCTCCCGCTGAGCTTGAAAGTGACGATGCTATCATGTCGCTCCCTTCCAGCAGTGCACCCGAGACGATCGGAATTCAGAGAAAATCGACGAACCCGCGCGAGAAAGAGCACCGTAGCTCTCTCAAAGATGTCTTCAGAAGTCGCAGTATATCTGCTCTGCGGGATAGTGTCTCGCAGGCTGCCACTGGTAGACACGGAAGCATATCCCAACAGCGCAGTCCTAGCGGAGCAACCAGTCCGATTACATCGCCACCCAGCTTCGAGCGTGGCCCAGCACCCATTAAGCGCACACCGGTTCCTCAGGCCAATGCCGTAGAGCTGCCACCTCCTGCTGTGCAGTCAGACGCACCCGAGGAGGTTCCCGCCGATACCATGCAACAGTCTCCGACCGCCGAGGAATTCGACGAACCGATGGAAGAGCCACAAGTTCCAGCGCCTGCACCAGCGTCGAAGAGCCAGTGGAAACTGAAGGGTATGGTCGCAGTCATCCGACATGCAGACCGAACACCAAAGCAAAAGTTCAAGTTCACCTTCCACACGAAGCCCTTCGTAGACTTACTCAAAGGCCACCAGGAAGAAGTTTTGTTGGTTGGCGAGGCTGCGTTGCTTAGCGTGCAAAACGCAGTGCAAGTCGCCTTGGAAGAGGGTGAAGAGGACATGACCAAGCTGCGCACCCTAAGCAATGCTCTTCAGAAGAAGGGACACCTTGCTGGCACTAAGGTTCAGATCAAGCCGATGTTCAAGAAACCCAAGCAACTGAAGGCTGAGGCCGAAGCTGCCGCTGCGTCTGAGGCCGAGAACTCGTCCAAAGACCAAGGTGACAAGAAGTCCAAGAAAGAGAAGAAGCTCAAGGATGGGCTCGAGAAGCCCAAGCGGAGTGACTCTATCTCTGAGATCACGATGTCTCGTGCTACTGCTGCTGAGGAGAGCCTTGTACTTGACAAGCTCCAACTAGTAATGAAGTGGGGTGGCGAGCCAACCCACTCTGCTCGTTACCAGGCGACAGACCTTGGTGAAAACATGCGCAACGACCTATTGCTAATGAACCGCGAAGTCTTGAACGACGTCTCCATCTTCACTTCGTCCGAGCGCCGTGTGACTACATCAGCTCAGATCTTTGCCGCTGCATTCTTGGACCAGAAGCCTATCAACGAAGATCAGATCCGTGTTCGTAAAGACCTGCTCGACGACAGCAACGCCGCAAAAGACGAAATGGACAAGGTCAAGAAAAAGCTGAAGAGTTTGCTCCGCAAGGGGCACCAGGCTCCCGAGCAGTTCGCCTGGCCAAGAGATGGCACACCAGAGCCGTTCCTCGTTGTCCGCAATGTGGTTGAGCTCATGAAATTCCATCGTCGTGTCATGCACAACAACATCGCCAAGTTGTTGCCCAACGATGGGTCGCAAGCCTCAGAGCAAATCCACAATCCAAAGAATATGGAGAGTAGCAGTGAGTCTCTGAACAGCATCACAACGCCTCAAGTCTCGCAAGCTTCAGCTGTTCAGTCACGCTGGTGCACCGGCGAGGATGCGGAACTTTTCAAGGAACGCTGGGAGAAGCTTTTCAACGAGTTCCAGGATGCCGAGCGTGTGGACCCCAGCAAGATCAGCGAGCTGTACGACACCATGAAGTTCGATGCCCTTCACAACAGGCAGTTCTTGGAGTGGGTTTTCACTCCCTCCAAAGCTATGATCGCTGAGCTCGAGGGCGAGTCCAAGCGCAACAGCACTCTTCATCGCACCGAGAGCCAAGAAGCCCGCGCAGAGTTCCAGCAGACGCACGAAGGCGTCCAGCCCACACCGAACAGCTCGTCTCCACCGTCTGGAGGCAAGGACAAGATTCCATCCATGGCTGAGCGGATTGGTCTGCGTAGAAAGTCATACGATCTCGCCTCGGTCAACCGCGATGTTATCGCGTCACCTGCGTTGCAGCACAACCCCGCGCAGTCGTATTTCAACCTCTTCACTGGTTGGGATGAGCAACATCACCCGGAGAGCAAGGTCAAGCATGATGTGAGGCTGGAAAAGCTCAATGAGCTGTACAGCTCAAGCAAGATCTTGTTCGACTTCATCGGCCCTCAGGAATACGGTATCACAGACGCGGAGAAGCTGGAGATTGGTCTTCTGACGAGCTTGCCATTGTTGAAGGAGATCGTCAAGGACATTGAAGAAGGTAAGATTCAGTCAACATCTAGTTATGCTGCTTACGATACGAAGAACATTCCCACTAACATTTTCTGCCAACAGTCCAAGCTTCCGATGACGCCAAGTCTTTCATCTACTTCACCAAAGAGTCCCACATCTACACGCTCCTCAACTGCATCCTCGAAGGCGGCGTCCCGACCAAGATCGCCCGAAACGCGATTCCCGAACTCGACTACCTCTCGCAAATCTGCTTCGAACTCTACGAATCCGAGAACGAAGTCGACCCCACCAGCGGCAAAACCACGTACAACTACTCCATCCGCATCACCCTGTCTCCCGGCTGCCACACTTTCGACCCGCTCGATGTCCAGCTGGACAGCAAGCATTGCATCGGATGTTCTCCGCGCCGCAGCCTGACCAGCCACGGAAATTGGAAAGAGGTTTTGGAGACGCTGAGAGCGAAGTTCCATACTGTGAAATTGCCGAAGAGTTTCTTGGCGGTTAATTTGAGTGAGAAGGTGCCGCAGGAGTTTATGCATGAGGAGGGCAATATTTCGCTGGAGGAAGCTGGTAAGGGTGTTGATGCTAGTCCGATTGCGATTGCGCATTGATGTGTTTCGGCGGCGTTGGAGGGAGGGTGTATAACAGGCAATATGGCGGGATGATCACGCAGGAAAGCGGCCGTTTAGAACGGCTTTGAGATTAGACAACACACGTTGATATAGTATAGACAGGCGCACGATCGTACACTTTGTAGACTAACTAGGTCTATCAGCAACTTGGCTCTCGTTTTTGAAACAAATCACTGTCGCTTCTTCGCCACCAATGCCCGATACAACAGAATCCCCACGCAACTGAGCACACAGAACCCAACCGCCACCTTGTAGCCATACTTGTAATTCGGCGCTTGCTTCGCGGGCCAAAGCGCAAGCGGCATACTGGCATTGCCCACAAACAGAAGCGATACCGTCCACGCTACAATAATAGCGCGCTCAGTGGGATACTTCCGGAAGACATCCCCCATCCAGCTCATCAGCAGCGTCTCGTTGATACACGTCGTAAACGTAACCAGCATAGCAGCCATCTTGAGATCGTCGTTCGCCGGCCAAGCAGCCAGGATGGACGTGCAGATCAATTGGATCACGTTGATGACTATCGCGAGTTGCCAGCGCATCTGAAGACGATCGGACAAGGAAGCGAAGAGGAGTGCGGATGCGATGCTGATGCCGTAGGCGCCGATGGGGATCGATGTCACTTGCGATACTGAGAAGCGCTTGCTGCCGTCGGCGTTTTGGAGGCTGTCGAGGAGGAGGTTGAAGTAGAAGTTTGCCCATTGCGCCCAGCCCCATGGGGCATAGGATAAGAATAATAGAGCGAACTCGAGGCTGAACATGATCTTGCCGGCGTGCAGGAGCAAGGGGATTATTGGCTGGGGCGTGAGGGACTGAGTCCGTTTTCCCAGACGCTCGAGTCTGGTTTTTGCTACTTCGCGCTCGTCGGGACGCAGGTAGTGGGCGCGGGTGGAGTTTGGGTAGTCGGGGATGGTGTAGAAGGCGACGCAGGCGCTGACTACGGTCATTATGCCGTTGATTATGAAGAGCCAGCGCCAGCCGGGGAGGCCGCCGCGGCCTTCGAGCGTTGAGTGGATGGCTGATTGCATTGCGAAGGTGAACATGCTTCCGGCGTAGGACGCGGACATGTAGATCGCTTGACGCTTGGCCATTTCTCTGGGCGTGTACCATGAAAGTAGAAGGACTGTCGTACCTGGCCAGGCACTGGCTTCGCAGACGCCGATCAAGAAGCGAATGACATACATGGGCGTGGGTGTGCTCGCTATGGCCATACATCCGGTCAAGATACCCCAAATCAGTTCGAGAGATGGCAACCACAGAGAAGGCCGGACCCGCATCATGATCAAAACTGATGGCACCATGAAGATCGCGAACGAGATGGTAAAGTAGATATCCAGCCAGTTGAGGACATTTGTGCCTGCGAGGTTCAAGTCGTCGCGCATGCCAGCCGTATAGGCCGCTTTGTAGTTCGTTTGGTCGATTTTCTTCATCAGGATGCCGACACACGCGCTGGGCAGGAAGATGAAGTCGAGTTTTCGGACCAGTCTTTTCTCTGCTGCTGCTTGGGCGGCATCGTCCAGGCTCTCTATTTCGTCCAGAGTGGGAGAGACTTGTCGTTCAGAAGATCCCTCGACGCCATTCAGCTTATCATCTCCAGCTCCAGACGCATATCCGTTCCTCTTCTGAACAGCCACAGGTTCGTCGATCTCCCGAATGTCAGTGACTGGACCAGATGCAATATCACCACTGGCCTTGCCAGCTTTGCCAATACGGAATCGGCCCATGGTTGGCGTGTGAAGATGGAAGGAGACAAAGATCTAGATTGCAAAAGATAAAGGTCGGGCATTGAGCAGAATAATATGCATGCTCAGCATTGGCAAAGGTGGGTCAAGCGTCCTAGCGTGCAGATGCCTTGTACATTGCCGGCGAACTCATCAAGGTCGTCGTTGTGCTTGGATAATTCATTCTGCAAGGATGTCGCCGGCATTGAGTTTTTCTATATTAGAGCCAAGGAGGCCTCGTCGTCGTGAGCTCTCCGATATACGCCGGTTTCGAGTTGCAAAACAAAAGCCACGGCAGTCTAGGTTCTGTCGTTGAGCATGACATTGACAAGAAGACTGTTAGCCAAGGCCGCCCGCCAACCAGCCATCAAGGTCGTTCTTTCCACTCGAGGTCCCCACCAATCATTTCGCCGAAATTGTCATCGCGGAGGAAGAACTGATCAGGGTTAGGGTCTTTGCACTCTGGAATCCTTGCAGATGTGCAAACCAATCATGTAATAACATGCTGTGCATGCACTATTCCCCATCAACGTCTATAAACAAAAATGGAAACAACTGCCGCAGTCCTACTGCTGGATCTCCCTCCAGCTGCACTCGCCGGTATCGATCTTCTTTCTTTCACAACAACGCCACGCTTTCGTGGCGTCAAAGACTTACCCGATGGCTGGCACTTTGTCTTCACCGGCACGAGCACCGCGTTTTCTATTCGACACGGCATCTGGTTTCGCGTGCAAGACCGCCACCAATTGACTATCACAAGCTGGCATCAACAAAACGAGCAATTGTCGATTGTCAAAGACGAAGCAGAAACGCTTAGGTGGCGTGCAAATATCGGCGAATTTTGGGAAAAAGGTCTGACGCATTATCGACAGTCGTCTGCGTCCAAAGATGAAGCACAAGACTTGAGCGGAGACTGGCTGCAATTGACGAGCTACATCTCGGATAAATTGCTGCGACGCATCACACAAGGAGACTCTGATAGCCTACATTTGACGTCCGCCTCTTCTGCTGCCCAGGATCTGGACGATATCCCAGGCCTTTCTTCCTCGGAAAGCAAGACACATCCCGAGAAAGAACTTCGTTTCTTACCCATCGATCTCAAACGCACGTGGAGAGCCGACGCCACAGGGCGAGAACGAACTGACGCTGCACAAGACCGGTCATGGGCTCTGACATCCCTCATGTCTGAGCTCGGAAACAAAGACGGAGACGAGATCATCGGCGAACTGCAGTTCTGTTTCTTGATGCTGTTAACGTTGAACAACTGGTCTTGCCTCGAACAATGGAAACGAATTTTGACATTGATCTTCACTTCCAAAACCGCCGTACCTACAAATCCGGACTTGTTCATTCACGCGATCGCCACTTTGCGCTTACAGCTCATGCATTGCAAAGATGCCGAGGGAGGTCTCATAGATCTTGCTGACGAGGGTGGCTCGCTTCTCAAGTCACTCCTCACTCGATTCCGCAAGGGCCTCAGCTCACTGCCTCATATTGAGGAGGTGCAAGACGTTCTGGACGAGCTCGACGATTTGGAAGCTTACCTGCGAGACGAGCACGGGTGGCAATTCGGAGGCTCGTTTGCTAAATCAGGTGTCCTGGAACTCGAAGACGGAGAACAGGTGCGGATGGACACTACTGCATACGATGAAGATGACGAGACAGGAGAGTGGGCGCCGCAGATCGTCGACCTCACACCAGAGCAGGCTCGATTGCTTGGTGTTGAGGATGCAGTGGACCTGAGGGCAAAGATGGGAGAGACGAGTTTGCATGCCAGGGATGACGGCGAAGATGTCGAGGGCAAATCCCGGGAGGTCGCAAGCAGGCGGTTTGTCGAGGAGGAAGATGAAGACGATGAAGAGGAAATGGGTGATTTGGAAGACATGGATTCACGATACTAAGCGAAAGCGGGCTTACTGCCGGTCACAAAGCGAGAAACAAATCAAATTATGTGTGATGGGCTGGTCGGCGAGCCGACGAAAAGCCTCGCCGCGCTCGCATCTGTATTGATAGAATGTATATTATTTGTGTCTGTACCTATAGGCAGCAGGAGGTAATGCCTCCAGGCTGCTGCAAAGGTAGAATTCAATGAAGCAGGAGTGGCAGGGCAAGGTTCAATCCTTTGCGGGGGAAAAGTGGGCTGATGTGAATGTGCCGAAAGGGTCCGACCCGATGCGGCACACACGTCAGACGTCGGTCGTTCAGCCTTCGTTCTTCAATGTTACAGATCCTCAGATCGCACTCTTCATTTCTGTATTTAATCCTCAGCCTGGATCGCAAATTATGGTCGCAACTCGCAATCACCCAAGGGACTTCCCTCCGCCAGTCGAATCACCCACGAAATCCACAAGGCGAACCACGCGCTCTACAGAACCAACATCATCCGATTCATCTACCAGTCCCAGGCCTTCTTCCAAACCAACAGCAATAACACCATCAAAACCGTCTCCCAACCTCAGGCCTTCTTCTAAAACATCAAATACGACGTTGTCACCCGACCGGACGCGACCAATGTCGTTCACAAGCTCCCGCGCATCACGACGCGATGCTTCGAGATGGAGCCACAGTCCTCCACCAATCGCTTTCCCATGGCTAGCCTTAAGCCTTCCGTTGGTAATCTGGGATACTGGGTACATCATGGGAAGACCGCATACGTTTGCTGGAGGCGCGCTCGCTTGGCCGCTTTACGTACCGTATGAGCTATACGGCCGCGTGGATCCTGTGTACAGCATCGAGGCTTATTACAGCGGGCTTGGATGGACCGGAGCGCAAGGATTGGGGAATGTCTTCGAAACGCTGGCCTATGTTGCCTATGCGTACATTGTGATCGCGTATGGTCACGATGAAGGAAGAGCTGAGGGCTTCTTAGGCTCGTTGGGTGCCATCGGCAGGAAGCGGAGGGTTCACGGTTATTGGGGCGCTGTCGCCAGTCTGGTGGGATACACTACTTTCATGGTGACCGTTGCAAAGAGCATTTTATATTGTGAGTACGATTCAGGCCTTGAGGTGGGTGCACATTCACTGACATGTCCAGGGTACAACGATGCTTTTATGGGTTTCCCGATCTGGAAGCTTAACAACTGGTTCAACTTCATCTTTGTTTTTGCAATTCCTAAGTACGATCAAACGAAACAAAGATATCCTGACAAAGAAGTCATCAAGCTAACAAATGTGATTTGGCAGTTTCGCGTGGATACTGGTCCCCTCCTACCTTTGCTATGTATTCATCATTGAGATTTTCGACGGCCTTTCGCTGGCGGCGGAGAGTGAAGGGAAATCAAGGTAGATCGATCCAATACAGCAACGATTTACGACTCAAAAGTTATCAATCAAGACCCGTTGTGAGTCGAGGTGCAGTCCCCATCGACAACGGCGAACTTAGGCCAGTCTATTTCGAGGGCTTGCCACTAGTCAACATCAGTGCAAGCCTGTCGGTATGTCCAGTGAGAAACCAATGGTTCCGGGTCGCCATCTTAGCCATCTCAATGGCCGACATGGTATTGTCGATACAACAATGCCGCTGACCGCAGCACATGTGCTTCAGGGACTTGACTGACGCAGTGACCTGATCTCAGCGGCAATGACCCATTGTCATTGTGTCCAACAATACTGATAGCAGCACAAGATGTAGCCTCAATTGCGATTGTCTTAGGAGTAAGGCCAGGCACAGTAGCATTCACTTTTACCCCCAACACACCTCACCACTCCTCCTTCACTGCCCGCTCGACCCCGCGGTCACATGCCGCTTTTCGCGCAAGTGAAAGGCAACATGAATCACCAATAGGGAGCGGCCGCCCGAGTTGTGCGTCACGCACTCCCGCCGCGATCAAAAACATTTCGCTTGCCACAAACTTTTCCTTCCCACTTCCAACGCGACTACCACCCACCACCACCACACACACCACACCACACCACCATGGAGTGGTTGTCTATTCTCCTCGCCGCCGCCCTGGCCATGTGCATGTACAAGATATGGTCAGCAAATAACAAAAAGAGCGCCAATGAGCAGAAGTTCGTCGAGGACCACGAGGCTCGGACGGAGAAAAAGTACGGGGAGCAGATGAGAGCTGCGCAAGACGAGTCCGACCGGAAGACGAGAGTCATTGGCTCTCTCAGGCACGAGAACAGCACTCTCGCGGCGGCCGTAAACAGACGCGGCCGTGAGCAACGTGAGATCGAGCGTCAGCGACGTGAGATTGACGATCTCAACGACAAGCTGAGTGATGCGACCTACGACCGCAGCACCGTCGAGACTGCCAGCATTGTCAAGGAGCAGTGGACCTCGATCAGCGACACCCTTGCCGAAGCTGGTTTCGTCGCAAAGACTCCGAAAGAGCTGGCTCGTTCCATTGAGAGGCTGCTAGAGCTTCGAAACTCGGCTGAGGCGTCATACAACCAGGCGGGACTCGACAAGAATGAGCTTGCCATCGAGAAGGCTGCGAAAGAAGCAGCCTTGCTGGAGGTCACAGATTTGAAGACCAAAACAAGGATTTTGGAGATCAACATCGAGAACCTGGAAGCCGCCGCCGAGGAGCATCTACCGAGCCAGCAAAGCAGCGCCATAAGTAGCGCAGAGATTCAAGCCAACGTGCAACTTGAGGTTGATCAACGTATGGCCAAAGAACGCGACGAGATGATCGAGTATTTGCAAGGCCAATACAGCAAGGAGAAAGCGCAATTGACCAAGGATCTGCAAGGCCAATACAACAAGGAAAAAGAGCAATTGATCACAGAACTGCAAGGACAGTTCTACCAAGAGGTGGCGACAGAAGTGAACTCGCAGCTCAACAACCACCGCCGCAACGAACTCGACAATGAAGCCGCAGCAAGGGCAGCCACCGAGATCGAATCTTTCAAGAACCACGCAACAAAGCTCCAGGAGCAGCTTGAGCAAGCCAACGAGACCGCCACAGTAGCGGAAGGCAAGCTACGCGATGCGGAAAACACTGTTTCCCAGAAGGATCGTGAATATACGGCATGGTACCAGTCAGCGCAAACCACGATCTCCGAGAAGGATGATCAGATCAAGGCTCTTGGCGAACAAATCACACACATGCAGAACACCGCAATGACGCAGGCGATGACATCCGCAGAGTCCAAAACGACATCTGGCAAACTCGAGCGGGAGCTCGCCGAAGCGCACTCCAGGATATCGCAAGCTGAGAACGCTCTGAGCGCCGCGAACAAAGAAACCGAGCGCATGAGGGCTGAATGCCAGAACATTCTTGATGAAGCCAAGAAACTGCAAACTAAGCATGACAAGTTGGCAAGCGACCTCGACGCTGCAGGCAAGCAACTGCAGACGCAGCGTGAACAGTTCGGAGGTAACCTCGCCACTGGAGACCAGCAGCTGCAGCAGCTACAGATGCAGATCCAGAAGCTTGAAAGCGACCTCGACACTGCAGGCAGCACTGCAAAGATGCACAAAGAAGAAGCACAAAATCTCAAGTCGCAGTTAAGAGCGGCTAATGACGAGATTGAGAGGGTCAAAGTCAGAGCCAAGAAAGAGCGAGATCAGCTCCAAGCTTCCGTTGATGATCTGCGCAATCAGATCAGTCAAGGACCTCACAGCAACACGGCAGCCGGCCAACAAGGTGGTGCCAACACCCAAATCAACATCCCTGCGCCGCCAAAACCTCAGTATTCCGATGAGCTCAAGGAGCTAGGACGGGCGTTCGAGGGACTGGTGAGAGGCGTGAACCCTGTGGAGCTGAGGAAAATTGTTACCCACAACTGCGCCGCATACCGCGATGCAGCTAGTGATGCACAGATCGACTTCGAGAAAGTACCAGTCCACGTCAAATTCCACTTGTTCGCCTACATGTACAAGAACAAAGTTGACGACGCCATCGAGAGCGATGAAACCGTCAAGAGACCCGAAGATCGCAACATCAAGATACTGAAGCGCAAAAACCAGGATGGAGGCTTCCCAACTCAACAACAGCATGGCACTCCAGCTCCGCCGACTTCATCCACATTCGGAGCACAGCCTCCCAACATCCAGCAAGGAGGCTTCCAGCCTCAACAGCAGCATAGCACTCCAGCTCCACCGACTTCATCCATATTCGGAGCACAGCCTTCTATCGTCCAGCAAGGAGGCTTCCAGTCTCTACAGCTTGGTACCCCAGTAACAGCGACTTCGTTCAATTTCGGAGCGCAGTCTTCCAACGGCCAGCAAGGAGGCTTCCAGTCTCAACAGCATGGTACCTCAGCAACAGCGACTCCGTTCAATTTCGGAGCGCAGTCTTCCAGCAGCCAGCAACAGAACGGCACACCAGCTCCATCGGGTTCTATCAGTTTCGGAGCACCACGTAACAGCGGCCCGGCCTCAGCGAGCTCGTTCAATTTCACAGCATCACAAAACATCACCCCAGGTCCATCGAACTCTTTCGCCCTCCCACCCAGCACCTTCAAAGGTCCATCGAGCAACCCCTTCGGAGCACCGACACCCAGCAGCCAGCCTGGTGCTAAGGCTCAGAACTTGAAACGTTCTTGAAGGAAGACCAGGAAGGTCAGGATGGAGGAACTACAATGGTTGGCGTTTTGGATTGGGAGGCATCGGAGGGTCATGGTTTGGGAGTTTGCGAAGCTTGAAGGTTTATGCTTTTGGTTCAGAGTTTGGGATTCAATGGTTGCTGGCCCTTGAGGCCTAGCACCGAGCGATTGATTTGTCGGCTTTTGTTTTGGGGCGCGGAGCCCAATGGTAGCTGGTCCTTGCGGATCAGCACCGAGCGAGCATTGTTTTTGTTTTTGCTTTCGGTTTTTGTTTTGGAGCATGGAGTCGGATGGTTGGACCGGGCGCGCATGGTTTTGATGGAGCATTGAGGTCAATGGTTGCTGGACAGGGTGAAGGGGCAGGTGTGCTCTTCGATGCTCGTACCGTGGCTACCGTCACCAAGTCACTTTCGTGAGGCCCGACTCGGAGCATCCTCCCTGAAACCCTAGTCTTAGTCGCTGTTCGATCACAACGCCTCCTGATAAGTCATGATCGTTTCGGTCTCAATGCATTCGGTTGTTCTCTACGTAATAAAAAAGCTTCCATTCGAAAATGTCTCAATCATTTGCCGTCTTCCATCATCGCTGTACTCGTAAACATCACAGGTCTTACTCATAGATCTATGTACAGCTCATCTGACAGTAGCATCATCTCAATGGTCCATACGACTACCTTAGAAGCTATACTGTATTGCCCCAGCTCGCAGCTACAATGATACTAGAGCCTCGTAACTGGTATCTCAATGGTAAATGTGAGTATCTATCAAGCCTATGCCGAACCGCACCGCCGTACTAGATATACAGATAGCAGGACCTTATAACCAGCATCTCAACGGCGAGGGATGTTGTTACTAAATATGTCTTTGATGACACTAGTCTATCCTTGACCGAGGTAGCCATGCTCGCTCAACAGTATCTCAGCGGCAAGCACAATCATCTCTCAGTCTCAATCGAATGATATCAGCACGTTGGAAGCTGTGACACGCACCAAGCTCTGCTATAGTTTCAGCAGTGATGTTAGATAACTAAGAAGCTACGCCCGCTGATACCACGCTTGCGGCTATCGAGACCGGTGCGCTATGCTTCAAAATTTACCTTCCTCGTTGGGCCGTTGGCCATTGGGCATATATAGACTGCATTGGCATTCTCGTTTTCCTTTCACACGCGAGGTATTTCCCAAGTGGTGGTTTGCTTATAGGACCTGAGGGTTGGCATCCACGATCGTCTGGCCTGATCTGCACGGCTCGAGTATAGCGTTGTACAGGCGGAGCTGGGCCCACCAGAAGTTGGTGTGGTCATACGTGAGGACGACGTCGTTGATCGCATCAACCCTACAGCGATACAGAGATACCGCCTCGAACGCAGCTTGCTCCACTCTAAGGGCGAGAGACCAATCGCACATCACGAACTGTCGTGCAACTTCGTATCCTTTGCCTGTGTAATCCGAGAAATTGAGAACAAACTTGACGTCTTTGTCGTTGGGCTGGCCGGTAGCAACCCTTTCGCTTGTACGCAATGGCGCATCACCAACAATACCCGTGCGGTTAGAGCCAGCATTCACGGCCTCGCCGCACGTCTGTCAGGGACCATCATCACCAAGCACAAGGTTCCATCCTCCAGCAAATAGAAGACGGTCAAGAAAGCCAAGAAGGTGAAGCATGAAGAGTTGAAGTCGAATATCTCCACGCTGTGAGCGTTGGAAGTAGCGAACAGATCTGGTTTGTTCATACAATACGGTCATGCAGCAACGTGGAACCGGCGATGAGCCACCATGGCAAAAGACGGTAGTCTCATGCCACAATCTCCACAAACCTCTCCATCTTCTTCCTCTTCTCCATTGTCCCAGCCGTCGTGTGTTTCTGTCTCATCCTTGTCTTCTTCCTCATGTTCAGTTCCCTCAGCACCTGCATCCCAGACATTGTCTTCTGCAACCTCATCGACGTCCGTCACTCTAAAGTCCTTGAGAACATCCTCTTGCCTCTTGAACATGTTCCCGATATCTCTCCCGTTGGCAGTCTTGCTATTCCCGGCAGTCTCCGCCATGTTTGTCACGGCGAGATTGACCAGACTCAGGTTCCACCCGGCTTTTTCAGGATGAAGCTTGCGGAACATGCCTAACAAAGACTCCTTCACAAGCTTGTCTGCTAAGCTTTCGACACTTTCGCTTAGACCAAAGACAAAGTTTGGTAGAGGAGCAGAATGAGATATGCGTTTGAAGGATCGTGGCCGAGTGCCATCCGGGAGTAATGCTTGCCTGGGCCGCGTCGTCAACCGCAGCGTCTTGGGGTGAGCAAGCCATTTCTTGCCCTCCGTCGTCGCTGCTTTGGTTTCTTCCGCCTCCTCGCTTTCAGGGGACACTGGATCGATATCGTCTTCACTGCCGAGAAGGTCGACTCGCATTCGAGTAAGCAGGCTTTTGGCTAGCACATCCAGCTCTTTGAGGACTTCCGGCAGGGTATCCAGTCGTATATAACTGTCTTCGATGCTGATCTGACGAGGCACCGTCCGCATCTGGCTGACTTCAGTGTCATCGATGGCATGCAAAAGGTACCAGACCTTCTGGCCAATGCCATGTTGCGACCCTGGGCCAGCGAGCAACTTCTCGAGCATCTCTGGATTCATCTCAGGGCACTCTCTCGCCATCTTGACGGTGACGTGTTCCTTTGTGCCGCCATAGACAAGCCCATGGTCAATTTCCGCTGGGCGATTGAGCACGAACTCTCTGATTTTCTGAGCGAGCTTGAATCCAATACCAGGGATTTTGCCGAGTTCATGATCGCCAATGAATGTCATGGCGTTGCTATCGATTGTATCTCCGACGTCGGGCATCAAAGTAGTCTGATCTTTCGGCTTGTGGAGGTTGCCGACTAGTTTAGCCAGAAGTTTGTTAGTCGCGATTCCGACGGTGGCGCTGTATCCTTTGTGCTGCTCGAGCTCATGTCGCATATACATTGCCAGGTGGCTCCCAAGGCGAAGTCGGAGTGTTTGCTCGTCCACAATATCCTCTGCAGGGTATTGGTAATCCACAGGATAGACATGACCCGCCACAACAGAAGCGTCAAAGGGAAAGCCAAGCGTAGGATCCTCTCTGGAAATCTGAAAGAAAGACTGCTCCAAGGCGTTCCTGTTCAATATCTCCATGTTGTAATCGATCATGTCAGTGACATCCATGAACACCTCGTCGAAGCCCAAACGCTCCACTTTGCCATTCCATGTGTACGCTTCGATGAACTTGTAAAGCTCTTTGCTCGCGTCTCGGAAACGGCTTATGTCCTCTCCCAGTTCGATGATGACATCTGGACATATTCGCCTCGCGTCGCGAATGAGCTGCAGCTTGTGGAGGCCGCGGCTTCGTGCTGTGTAGTTGCATGTTACGATGATCTGCTTCTGCTGGACGGCGAAGGGCAGAGCCTTCAAACTTGGGTTCTTCGCTTCGAAGACAGCCGCGTAGAAGCAGTCGTAGTCCTGCGTGGCGATATATTGTCAGCAAGACGAATTACCTGCGGAAAGCGCGTACGTACGAAATGCACAATCACGCGCTTTTCTTTGCGAGGTGGGATGTTTCTCTTTTCCATCTTTCTCTCATTGTTTTACAGGCCAGTCAGCCCAAGACTGCAGCGAAATAGGAAAGTCTCTCGACTGCGTACGAGAAGAGGTTGATGAATGGCAGCTGCTGGGACGTTCACTTCAGGCGCGCATTCCGCGCTTGTTCGTGCTCAGTCATCAAAGCACACCTAATAATGAGAGAACAACATCACACAGATTTGACATATTTCACAACGAGGTCGCCTGTCTATCATGAAGAATACATACATGCATTAATATTCTGAGCTCTACCAATCGCGGGAGTAGGAAGACAGGCATGGATGAGATATATTCGAAGGGCGCAGCCACATTGGCATCAATAAAGTCCGGCCAAAATACAACAGTCTGTTCCTAATTCATAATATACGGATTGCTGTTGTCTAATATACAATTTTACATGCGATTCTGGCGTCTCAAGACAATAAGGCCATGCTATTCGGTACAACCCCTCTAAACAACGACAGGTTCGACTTCGACGAGCGTGTCTTCCGTCTCCTCGCCCTTCTCACGCTTCTCGCGCTTCTCAAGTCGTCTCTGCTCCTTCATGGCCTGCAGCGTGCGGATGGGTCTCTCATACTTCTCCTGCACCATGCGATCAATCATAGCCTTCACCTCGCCTTTGAGGATTGGCTTCACCTCATCCACCATCGATTCAACCTCCTCTTCGGTCATAAGCCGTGTCCTGGTCTCAAGAGTTGGCTCGGGTTGTGATGAACCATCGGCGCTTGTAGCCTCTGAGACTTCCGCCGGAACCTCCACTGTGTATTCCACTTTGTGCTGCCTCAGCTGTTTCCTGACCTTCTCGACCTTGCCGGCGAGTAGTAGGGCCCGGTGTTGTGTCAGGTCTCGTCTCATCCTGTTCTTTGCAAGCAGTTCCTGCTTCGCCAGTGTGGCCGGAGAGGGCGTCAGGCTTTGCCAACCTTGTGCGGTCAACATGATGTACTTGTTTCTGGCAACGCGGAATCTGAGTGGTTTGAGGTTCTCGGACTGCTCCACTTGGAAAACATCGTCTTCAGCCAGAACTTCCGAGACCAAAGCCTCAGGCTCGAGCTCGGGGTCGGCCTCGTCCTCGAGTGTGAGTTCCGCGATCTCAGCGTCGGGAGTGGAAGCCGCGAGGACAGCTTCTGCGTCTTCTTCCTCGATGCGCAGCTCCTCAGAATCGGCAGGCAAGCCCAGCGCTATACGCTCTGCAGCGAACCTTTTCTTAATTGTGTTGGTCTGCATGACAGCCCATCGCAGCCACCATCCACTCTCTCCCAGCTCCCGGATCCTAGTCTCCTTCTCTCCGAGCAGATATTCATCCAGACCGCCGAGCTTGTCAATCGTCCTCAACACTCTCGAGCTGACCCTGATCTGCACATGCCTGTTGAGCGCCTTTGAGAACAGCCTCTTGTTCATGATGTTGGGGCGCCATGATCGTCTGCTCTTGTTCTTGCCCTTGACCGAGACGTTGTTTCCAAAGCGAATGCGCTGCTCGCCGTAGAGGCCGTAGCGAGACTGCTTGTACAGTGTGGGTGCTCCGTAAGGGTATTCTGGGACGGTGTCGGCGAGGACCTCTGAGTTGTTCCTGTCCCACTGCAGACTGGCGAGGCGGGGAGTGGAAGTCGAGAATGCCCTTCTCGCAGGGGCCAGCGAGGTGGAGCGGCGAAGTAGGGAGGCCATTGTGACCAGATGTGTGCAGCGCGGTGGATGCAGCCGCAGTCGATGCTGGGAGGCGAGTCGAAGAGTGCCGGCGGGTGTGCAGCGCTGTGCTCTCAATGCGCTTCCTGCCTTGCCAGTTGCAGCTCGGGGGTTTGAAGTGTCTCCTCCGCAAAAACGACCAGACTGGTACATGACTCGCGCCGCCAGTGCAGTCTGAACAGGGTGCTACCTCACTGCCACGGGCTATAGTCAAGTCAAGTGACCACCAAAAGCACTCAATCATTCCCTTACACGCCCGCAGTCATGGTGGCCAACTCGCTCTCCCAGCGCATGCGCAAGCTGCAGACCAAGCTGCTTTCCATCCGCCTCGGCTCCGGCGCATACGTCCTGCCCAAGGACATCAAGAGAATCCACCTTCGCTTCGCGCCCAAGATCAATGGCGGCCACATGGGACCCAGGTATGCCGTGAAGCACTCTCACCATATACTACACGTTCTAACAACTTGTCAAGAATGTTCTGGCGCCACGAGCTCGTCCGCCTAAAGTTCCACAACCCGGCCATCCCTATGAGCATCGACCGAACCGCCGCCCAAACCGACCCAGCCCTGCTCAGCGTCCACTACACCAACCCCGATGCCGTGCAATCCTCTTCGTCCGCCACCTCGGCGCCCGCCGCTCGTGACAGCACGACCAAGAACACCACACCTTCAAACGCCGACTCCACCGAAAGAGTAGAGACGATCAACATGACCCACTCCAACAACACAGAAATCCTCGAGGCCTTCGTGCGGTTAACAAAGGCCTACCCCGTCGAGCCTACCGCAGCGGAGAAAGAAGAGCTGGCCTCGCTCGAGGAGCAGAGAGTGAGGAGCGCGGCTGCATCGAAGCTGAGTGCTGAGGTTCGCGCGAGGCAGCAGAGGGAGAAGGAGCTGCTCGAGCAGGCTCGTGGTGACATTGCCGCTTCAAAAAGCGCATAAAGGGTCGGGATGTGACATTGTTGAAGTGAGCATAGCATGGCGTTCTTGAGGAAAAATTGGGTTTGGGGAAACTTCATGTAACCATGATGGCTGTACATTATGATTTTTTGGATCTGTACTAGAACGAAGATGCATCCGTGCTATTTTCAAACAGCAAAGCGCTCAAAACGCAAAATACCGAACAAAGTGATTTATGATACTGCCAGGCCCTTCCACCAGGCGATTGCTCCCAGCACAAAGACAACGACCATGGCATCGCTTACGATCGTCGTGTAGATGGTCGAGTATCTCCCAATGGTCCTGATCAGCTGTGCGTACGGTTCGGGGACGAAGCCACTGTTTGCGATTGTTGCAAGGATGCCACCTCCTTGTAGCTGGCCCTTCTCGACAAAGTACCTGGAGGACTGCAGTACCAGCTCGGCTGTTGCAAAGATGTAGAAAGGCTTGGCCCCAAGGCCGTAGTTGACGTCTTGAATGAATGCGTTCTCGGTTCTGGCGAGCTTCGATCCGCTGAAGGTCGTGGTGAGAGCAATGTAGACAGCGATGATCAGGGCAGAGATGGCGTGCACGATGCGCCAGAGGTATGCCGATCCAGTGGAGGGTTGTTGCTGACCAGCTCCTCCCATTCCTCCGCCTCCCATCATTGTGCTCAGCATCTGTGCCATCTGCGGGAGGTCCTGGCCCATGGCATTTGGATCGTTTGGGTCCCCACCACCCTGCATGCCCATAAGTTGCTGCATCATCTTCGCCATGGGATCCTCTTCTCCGCCGCCTTGGGCCTGCTGGGCTTGTTGAGCCTGCATCTGCATCATCGCTTGCTGGAGTGGATTCTCCTGTGCCGCACCACCTCCTCTGGGTGTGCCTGCCTGAGACACATTCTTGGAAGTGTATGGGTGGTCCGAGATGTCGACTTCTTCGGGGTCGTCGTGAACAGTAGCCGCCTTTGGCGCACTTGCAGTAGGAGCAACGACCGGTCCACCGAGTGCCTCGTCGGGAGGTGCTATGCCGCCGTTCAGTCCCTTGATTCTGGCCAGGCGGTCTTCGCCAGTTGCTGCCATTTTGGCGTTGCGTTTCTCGCGGCGAAGGCGAGCTGTTCGCTGGTTCGGTGTCTCGTTCTCAGGAGCATCACTGGTCGTGGTCGTGGCGGTGTCTGCCATGTTTGGTGTCGTGAGTGTTTATCTCACGGTGTGTGTTTACTACACGTAACTTTATGTGTTGGCGCAGGCTGGATCGCAAGTGGAAAGTGGGATGCATGACTGTGAGGTCATTCTAGATTTCTTAGGGTATGGACCCTATCAAATGGTTCTTGGGGTTACATGTACATGTAACGTCGATCGACAATGGACTCGAGTCTTTGAACAAGAGAGCAAAATCAACTCGATCTGGTCCAAATCTATATGAACTTGTTTTTACTGTGATCTCAGCTCGCTGTGGCTTTCTTACCGTGTTCCAGTCAGACTGTAGCGCGTGGCAGTGTCTTTGCGGTATGAGCCATCATGACCACTCCTGACTTGAAAGTTGACACCACATCTTGGTATTCTATGAGCCAGAATACACCCCAATGCTAGCAAGAAGGACTTCCAAGTTTTTCACTACCAGACTCGATCTACTGCAAATCGCCTCAAAAGGTCATCATCCCAAGATTAATTCAACATCGAACTCCCGCCCTCACCAAAGCATCTCGACCAAAGCAAACACCATGCCCCAACCCAAGAACCACCGAAAAACCCCAGCCGCAAAAAAACCACCTCTGACACATTTCCTGTGTCTTCCATTGATCACCGCCACGTCCAAACCCCAACTCGAAGCGAGCATAGCGTCCTTCCGAGAAGATGTCGCCTCGGAACAACCTCAACAAACGGCTAGCGAAAATGGCGTCCCCCCTATACATCCCAAAGCCATTCGACCCGTGGGCGTAATGCACTGCACTCTCGGAGTCATGAGCTTGGATCAGGATCGCTTAGACAAAGCAATAAGACTACTTCAAAGCCTCGACATCACGCAATTGTTGCGATCAAATACCGCTGACACATCGCCCGGGACCACCAATGTCGATCCACTAGAAATAACGCCGAAGGAGCCTTTGACTAAATATGAACGACCCGTTGTTTCTCTGCAGCGACCGGTCTCACCTCCTGCGCTCGCTGCGGAACGTGCATCGCGAGCGAATACTACTAGCGAGCCTTTGACGATTGATCTCAAAGGGCTCGTTTCGATGCACGTCCCAGAGAAGACGTCAATCGTCTACATTGAGCCCTGCGACTCCTCGGAGCGGTTGTACCCATTCTGTCTGGCTCTGCAGGACATCTTCAACAAAGAAGGGATACTTGTACCTGATGATCGAAAGCTTAAGTTGCACGCAACGCTTGTCAACACGATCTATGCAAAGGGCAAAAAGTCGCAAGGTCACGGCTCGAATGCTAAAGCACCTATGAAGATTGATGCACGTGCTCTGCTGGATAAGTACGCAGACTTCGTTTGGGCCAAAGACGTAGTGCTTGATAGGATAGCTATCTTTGAGATGGGTGCTAAGAAGCGGATTGAGAATGGTGAGGTTGTTGGTGAGGAGTACACAGAAGTCGCGAGTGTGCCGCTGCTGGCAATCAAAGAGTGATACCTTGCACAAAGTGAAGCATACGATCACTGCGTTGATTGAACTCTGAACGAACGGTGGAACGGCTCTGCAATCCACTTGGGAGATTACAAATTTTTCATTCAACATCTCGATGTTCCAATAAATAATCGTTCCATGGTATTCCCGAATCCAATATTGTGTTGTGATCTACAAATGTGTTGTTTCTTCAAACAATCGCCTCATAACCAGGCGATGAGATGTCTTGCCTCGCGGTGGGTCCCGCTACAAATAGTGATGGAATCGCGGCATGTGTGGTGGTTTGTCTGTCTTGTCGTCGGCTGGATAGAAGTGAGGAGCTTACTGCTGGGCTGCAGGAGCAGCAGGAGCAGTGCGGCGGGCGGCTTGCCTTCCCCTGTGAAGATCGTTAGCACTTAAATGATGAAAACTGCAGATATGAACTGGGTTACGTACATGATGTTGCGGCTGACGAAAGAGACGCCGATCATGAAAGCCCAGCTGGGAATCTTGGAGAAGCCCCAGATAGCGTAGCCAACGGGAATGTTAAGGCCATACTCAGCGAGAGGACCGTTGAAGGGGTGGAAGAAGCCCTCGTAGGCAGCGGTCTGCTTGTAAGTCTCTTGAAGGTGGACAGCGGCGATCTCGGTGGCGGACACGGTAGTGCGGTTGAAAGAAAGGACGCGGACAGTGGTAGCAGGAGTGCTCTGGTCGGCGAGCGGCTGGGGGAGCTGGATGTGCAGAACACGAGGAGGGCTGACACCCCAGGCGTTGCAGAGGACACCGTCCTGGTCGCAGTTCAAGTAGGCGAGGTTGGGCGGGTTGGGAGTGGCGGACAAAAGAGCGACACTGCCATTGAAGGCCTCCTCAGGGCGCTTGCACAAGCCAAAGCATGTTGCGTTTCCGCCAGTGACGAAGACCATCCAGTCATCACTGCCGGAGCTGGCTGATGCGACGCCGGGCTTGATGAGGTCCTTGTGGTTGGCAAGAGTCAGGGAGGGCACCTGGATGTCGGCAACCTTTGCGGTGGCGGCGTCAACCGGGTTGGGTATCGATGAGGGCGCGGCGGGGATGGCAGAGGAAGCAGTCTCGGAAGCCTGAGCGAACCAGCCCTTGACCTGGCCAACGACGTTGTCAAGAAGAGGAATCTGCTGCGCGACGGAGAGCGCCGGCAGGGCGAGAAGCACGGTAGAGGCGCGCATGTTGTATTATGTGTGTGGTGGAGTGCGAGGATGTGTCGTCGCGACTGTGATGAATTGCTGGCGCGAGGGGACAACTGGCGCGAGGGCTCAAATGACGCAAAGCTTGGGCGATTGAAGGAGCTATATCGCCGGTCAGTATAGAGCTTGCCGTCGTTGCAGGAGCCAGCCGATGAGACTTACGGTGATGAAGAAGGGTGATATGAATACAAGCAGAAGCAGGGTCTGATGATAGCGCACGTTGGTTGTGTGAAGAGAGAAGGGATGGAATCCATGGCGAACACGTCGCTGGTCCAAGCGTAAATAATATACAATAGCTCCAAAAGACTCTCTCTCCCTGGCAACGAGACTCGACGAAGCAGCCAGAGGACTTGAAATATCACATCACGATATACACTTCTTACCAACGGACATGGATACACATTTGGGGCTCCAATGCCTATATCATCGCATACAGGTGTTTAGTTAACCATGAACTGCCTTCAAAATTATCCAAGCATCTCAGCAGTAACTAGACCACTGCAACGGGACACTGGCCCTGGAAAGATCATCTTTGGCATCGAGATAGAACCGCCAGACAAGCAACCCGTATACCATACGATTTGATCTCTGATCAGACGTGTAAGCAGACAATTACCGCCATTGGGTGGTTGGTTTTTATAGCGGTCTATATTGTTGCTTCGATCTTGCCGTGCGCGACCATTCGCGGCTATACAAAACTTCGACGACACCAAGGAGAGTTAATTTATAATTGACTACAGGATTGACGGTTCGATGAATCAATGCATACCTTAGTCCGCCGTTGACAGCGATGAAGAAGGAGCTGTGTATAAGTATACGTATGAGTGATCAAAAGTAAGGAGCATTCAAACTTCTGTCACTGCCCGCCATCTGGCTTCAAGCTTCGAAGCTCGCGCTCTAAGAGCTCCTGGCGCCTAACATGCATCCTCCATGCAGTTGACGACTAGGACAGGTTCCTGCAGGACCAGCAAAACTGTCATCCAGCACTCACTTCGACGCCCCAGAAGTTTAGCAAAGCCGAATTCTGCGTACATCGTGATCGAATCCGCCGCATCTCATGCGGCCATCTCGAGGGATCTCACAGTTGGAAGATCTGACCAAGTCACAACAACCACTTTCGTAACAGCCATGCTGCGAGAAACAGTGCAGACCCCAATATCGAGGGGCAATCACTGGTAAGGCTGAGTGTGCAGAGGCATGATCTAGACCACCTTGTGCTCTCGTAGCGAGGACAAGACCAGCAATCTACCTTACTCAACCTAAGCATTTGCGCGAATATTACTAGGAGCACCTGCAAGTCCGTCGTTGCTAGTATGCGTACATAGCGGCTACTCGAGCTACTGCAAGTGAGCTTGTCACGACAGCCTCCAGCTCGAGCACTTCTCCACTAACATCTCCACTCTCCAACTCCTTCTGCATGTCTCAGTGGAGCACATGGGCGTATGCACGTCTAAAGGCGACAATATTGCTTGGACTGACATGGCACCAACTAGGTTTCGAGAGGCTGCATGCGGCATACACATTTTGATAGTGCGGTTAATGCAACAGACGTTCTATTGCCTTCTTTTGTCTGCACACCTCCTGCAGTGTCACTGCCGCTGCATTGCAGTAGCGTCATCACTAGATCACTAGTCGCTAGCTTGCGAACATGAGCTGGACAGAACGATCAACATCGACCTGAGTCGTATCAGGTGACTGTAGTTGAGCCGCTGCGACTATGCCAGGCGCTATGTTGTGGAATACGACGGCTACATGTTAAGAAGTTTGCCCTATATCACAAGCCGTAGCATCGTTCGTGCCGGGATTACTATGGCATCTCTCTACGATGTTCTGCAGTCGCTAGTAGTGCTGCGTGATCAACTATGAGGAGAGTCAGGCGTACCTGACCCGTCGAGAACGTCGCAGAACACGCTACGGAACCATGTGAACGATAATAATATTTGATCGCTGCAGATCAACTGCCCACCATGGGGATTTGCCTTCTGGACGAACGAGCAACAACGGCTGCCAGCGGTACGGTTGAATGTTATGCTGTGCTGTGCTGTCGCGATCAGTGAAACATGACCACGTGTACTAGCACAACGTACTGTGCAACCCGTTCGCCGTTGATAAGACCAAGACACAGAGTAACGTTGACACACCCACTTCTTGCCGTGATGAGTACGGTATCTCTTGCCAAGCTGCCTACGAGCCTACGACCCGTGTTCTAGGTACGGACTCGGAGAGAGGCCCAGCGATGGGCAAAGTCGGAGTGGAGATCTTCTTGTGAGGGACATTTGCGCTTGCGAAAGAAAGAGTCCTTGCGATTGGAACATTAGGTTACACGGTGCAAACCTACCGTGCGAACTGCGCCTGCCAGTCAAAAGTATGTAGATCGTCAGCTTGGCCTCAAACCTGTGAGTAGAACTACAACGCTGCTACTGTATCTCCTGTGCAACCGTGCTTCAATCTTGGATCCTTAGATTCAGGCTATCTCACCAGTACAAGCGCCGGCTCCACTTGAAGGCGATAACAGTTCCCACGACCACTAAATTGTAGCGGTCACCTCCCCACAACTTGCATTTACCACGCGCACGGTGCGCCAGGTCCAGCGGTACTGTACATCTATTATCAGGCGGAAGGTTCAGCTCGTTTGAAGTCGTATCCTGAAGATAGGTGGATAGCCTACAGGCACCAGAATCATGGCCTCGGGACTACATTGCTCCGCCATCCGTTGACGCGTTCCTGTAACGTTACCATAAGCCAAGTCGAAATCTGGTCGTTGGTTCCGTTCGATATCCGGTGGGCTGGGCAGAAAGTCAGTTGTCAGTGCACGTTGTCCCTCGTGCACAATTGTTACACCACTTCACGCCTGCCTGCGCAAAACGGCCTGCCCTATGCATAGATGCATTCGCAGACGATGGATGCGGCTATGGCGGGGTTGCGGGGTTCGAAGTGGGCAACGGGCGACAAGGGGCACATTTTCGAGAATCGCGGTGTCATGGTATGCTGCAGAAGAAGGGGAAGCTTTCAAAGGATGCACGAGCCGCCGCCTCTCGACCATGTCTCGTGATATTCGAAGGGAGGAATGCCTGTTTCTGTGACTATTAGGATTGCAGGAGCCGGCGACTTCTCGCTTCTGCGGATGACGATTTTCATCGCTGACAATACCAAACTCCGGCGAACGCACGCTATGGTGGGTGTGGCTGCGCCAGAGAGCCTTACTTGCCTTAGCAGCAAACCTCCTCGGTCGACTGGCTGTTTTTGTGAGAGGGTGGGCATCGGTGGCCGCAGGATGATGAGGGGGAGTCGGCCCTCCCGAATCCTCACAGCCACTGGAGCCAGTTTCTATGGTCCCGCTGTCTCCGGGCGGGCGACGCAGCGCTGGTGCTAGGTGGTGCTACAGCTATCTGGAGAGGTTACTACTGGCGCTGTTGCTACAGTATGCTTTCGTAAATTCGTACTGGTGGCAGCTGCTGGCCTGCTGTTCATGCCGCGGGTCGCCTTACGCACTCTCGGCGGGTTCTAGAAATCGGGGAACGCTTCGCTTGCTTATCACATTATTCACACGACAGATAACGCCATCAAGGCGCGATAGTCAAGCGAGCCCTTCCTTGCAGCCTCGGTAGAATGTCTACTACTCGAAGACTCAAGGCCTGACGTCTCGATATATGAGCGCGAGGCACACATTGGTGGGCTTCGAGCCGCGCCGGCGCGTGCAATTTGCCGGAGAGCGGTGGCGCTGCAATCTACCATCCATACCGTACCCTACCTCCCTGCCAATCTCGCAGGCGAACTCGTTGGCGCGAGATTGTTTCTCGGATATCAGCCGGGCGCTGCAAGGCGAGCAAGGCCACAGACCCTCGATGGACGCTACCGCACGCGCACAGGGACCCCACGCTAGAGGTAACCGCAGGCACGTTCGCGGTGGGGATGCTGGGATGAAGAGGCACAGGCCGATGGCACCGCGCACTACTGTATACTTGGAGCGGCGCGCGACTGGTAGCCTGGCAGATCTGCACCTGCATCTGCATGCTGGCCCGTTGCCCGTTGGCCGCTCTATACGCCCATCGGTGAGATGCGACGGCAGAGGGTGGCGGTCCTGGCGGAAGGCCTATCGAACGATCAAACCCTTCTATCATACGCAAGACGTGCATTGTACCTTAAGCCGCTGGCTGCCCCCGGCACAAGGCGCGCTAGACAAAGGCAATGCTGCGATATTATTTGCGCGGTGCGTGGTGTTCTTTGGGAGCGCGCAGCGAGATAGCAGGACCACAGACTGTACTTGAGGCCTGCGCCCGCACGCGACACTGACCAGGTCCCTTCTCCTGCGTAGTCTGCATATAACGTGCACGCTAAGGGTATGGAGCCGCGGTCCCTGTCACTACTCGACGATTGCAGCTTGCTTTTGGCTAGGGATTGGGCCACAGTAAATCTAGAGCTCTTTACTCTGGATCACCCTCCCATCTGTTCCTGACCTTACCAACTTTGCTATTCTTACCCCATTGATCCTTTCGTTTCCAAACCACTGTGCTGTTACCAATTATCTCAACAACTACTTACATCCTGGATCACCTCGGTGTACTATCCGTGCGGGCAGCCATTACGACATGACGGTGCCCCCCAAAGAGGAACATGTCCACGATGCGGCACCCACTGCTGCTCCAGCAAAGAAACGCAGAAGAAGGACCGGAGCTGGCGGTGCTCAGGACGACTGTTTCACTTGTCAGAAGCGATCAGTAGGCTGTGATCGAAAGCGTCCATATTGCACGCCATGCATCACGATTGGAAAGGACTGTTCCGGGTATAAGACGACGTTGACATGGGGTGTGGGTGTTGCAAGTCGAGGCAAGCTTAGAGGTCTTTCGAGTCCTGTAGCGAGCAGGAAACCGGATGGAAGTAATTCAGCAGCGAGCCGGAGCGTGGCAAAACGCAGGAAAAGCTCACTGCTTGGAGCAGCGGTCGAGTCGTCTCAAACTCCTACACCAACTGCCACGAACCACGCATCACCTACCGACTCATCACCTCCCAAGAGCGAGGCACCATATCCTTCACTCAGTATTCCAATCCCAGCACCTCAACTCCAAGGCGGTTGGAACGTCCCCGGATTCCTAAACCATCGATTGTTAGCGTCAAACCAACTACCACCCGGCCAACTGCACACCGCCATCACTCCCCACTTTGAGCACGATGGATATCCCATGTCTGCTATGTCGATGAGTTCATATACCGACGAATGGAACTCACCAACAGAATACCCGCAAACTCCGGCATCGACCATCTTCACAGAGCAACACCATTCCCTGGAATCATATATGGACCCTTCATCTTATAACTCTGCGAACGAATCATATCCTCATTCTCTGAGCTCTAGTATCGACTCCCTACAAAGTATAGGATCCGCTCGTCACTTCGGAAGCACGGAACCTGCCGACATCCAATCATTCAGTAACGCTCTATTCAGTGAGGACTTCTTGGATGCCGAGCTTCAGCAGCAGGAGGAGAGCAGCCGGAACGATGAAGTCTCCCTCATCAATTCCAACTTCGATCATCCATTCTTCTTCGTGTCGCCCAGATTACAGTCATTGATCACATATTACGATCAACATATCTGTCCATTCTTGGTGGCATTCGATGGTCCTGATAACCCTTACCGCATGCACATCATCCATCTTGCAGCTCAGAACGAAGGATTGCAACATGCGATTGCAGCACTGTCAACGAACAACATGCGGATGCGCCAGATCGGCAGCCGTAAGATTGGACTTGCCGCCGAGATCACAAGTGCTTTCGATGTCCAAGACACCACGCAGCCGACAGCCGAGGAGAGTTGCTACAAGCAAGTGTCCATCGAGCAGCTTAACATTCAGCTTGCCGATCCACGCGCAGCCCAAGACGACTCTGTCTTGGCAACCTTGCTAGTTCTATGCCTCTTCCATGTCTGCGATACAGGATTCAGCAAGTTCAAGACCCAACTTGCAGGAGTCCAAAAGTTAATGTCTATGCGAGATCCTAACACCAAAAGCAACTTTACTGGCTGGGTCGAAATGTTCTTTTCATGGTTCGATGTCATGACATCGGCGGTCAACGATCGGGAAGCCCAAGTCCACGGTGACAGTATGGATATGCTCAACTACAGCTCCAACCTAGGAGCATTGGAGCAGTTCTCTGGCTGCGACGGAAGGCTCTTCAAGTTGATCGCTCGTCTGGGACGATTGAATCTGCTTAGCCAAGGACGACCCGTAACACCACAGCGAGGCAACAGGACACCTCGAGGCGGCCAGAACCAGGATACTAAGTGGCCGGCAGCTACAGGCAAGGCTGACCGATCACTTACGGCGTTAGATTACGAATTTATAGACGGCAATGGTTGGGGAACACCTATCATCGAAGACGACGATGACTACTTCGTGGATGACCCTTCGAGACCTGCATTCGACGAACGTCGAGAGTTCTGGGCCGAATGGCACGACATCCGCATCCGTCTCACGCAATGGCAAATGGACTTCTCGACCATGCCGTCGGCGGCCGACAGCCACGATGATCCAGCACGTCTTGCAGCAGAACAGCGAGACTTGTTGCACATCTCCGAGTCGTTCCGTTTCTCGGCCTTACTGTATGTGACACGACTTGCGCATCCGTTCCTGCCCTCGTCAGCACCGGAGTTCCAGTCCACGGTCAACCTTGTGCTGTATCACATCACCGCGCTGCCGATCACATCCTGCGTCAACAAGTTCCTTCTGTGGCCCCTCTTCATTGCTGGCACAGAGGCCGTTGATGCGGGCCACCGTGACCTCATCAGACAGCGATGTCTCGAGATCCAAAGAGAAAGCGGCTTCTACAACAACATCTCCTGCCTGGAGGTCTTGGAGCGAGTGTGGATGGACGGCGAAGTTGGCGCAGGACAAGACTACGAAGTCATCGCTAGGAGAAGGGACAGCGAGGTCCCCATGGGCTGCAAGGGCAGACAGGCGTTCCGCTGGCGGAGGGCCATGGACAGGGTCGATGGCGAATATATCATGATATGAGTAATGACGGGTCAACATTGACCTGAAGGCTAAACGAAAGTTTTTGTTTTAGCCTGATTGGCTGGATTTGCAGAATCAAGTAGCTTTTGTGTTGTAGCATTGAGCAGAGTAGTAACAAAAAAACAGAATGTACATACTCGACACGAATCTTGTGCATTGTCTCCGACACACCACGTTTGTGATGCTGACGCCCCTGGTATTGTTGATAGACTCTAAAGATGCTCTAAGGCTGGACATAGATAGTGGCCTTCCAGTCGCCCCTGATGCGATAAATGAACCACATTTGGATCGTGCTGGTTTGTATCATCATCGAAAGGGCGGCGTGAAATGTGGTGCGTCGTACGAGTTCTCGTGTTCGTACAATCTTCGAACAGCTTCACGTTCTCATCTCATTGGCTTGTTCGTTCCCTGTGACGTGGGCACCGAGGCCCAGACGCTCGTTCCGCTCGGCTTTGGCTCGTGAACACCAACTAGGCTGACTTGATATATTATTTCTTGCCTGAAGCTTCCCATTTTCCTGATTGAACATCTGTTCACCTCTATCTCGACATCGGTGCACCATCGAAGTCGACACACAACACCGCCAGCATGCCGGGCTCTTCACGACTCGCCGTGAGCTTGCCTGGCTTTGGCAAGCAGTACGCCTTCAACCGACCCACTTCGCGGCAACAGCTTGTAAACCAAGGGCTGGACATCATTCGAAACCTGCTCCTGGTCCTATTCTTACTGCGATACACCAAGAAAACATGGATTCACCTCCGTGGCTACGGACTTATCGGCTCCTTCCAGCAGACCTACAAGGCTGTATATAAGCGCTTGTACGGACTCTTCCTCAGACTACCCTTTGTGCAAGCAAAGGTCAGAGCAGATGTGGACAAAGCGATCATGGAGCTCGAGACCAAGCTGGTGCCTTCGGGACCAGGCGTGACGAAGTACACGGCGCTACCGGCTTCTGGGTGGAGCGCAGACCAAGTGCGCGAAGAGTTGAAGAAGCTAGGAGAAATGAAACACACGCGCTGGGAAGACGGACGTGTGAGCGGCGCGGTATACCACGGAGGCGACGAGCTGTCCGACTTGCAAAGCGAGGCTTTCAGGAAGTTCGGCGTGAGCAATCCGATCCATCCGGATGTCTTCCCTGCTGTCAGAAAGATGGAAGCTGAAATTGTGGCGATGACATTGTCGCTTTTCAATGCACCTGACACAGGCGCTGGAGTCACCACGAGCGGTGGCACGGAGTCCATTCTCATGGCTGTCCTGTCTGCGAGGCAAAAGGCTTACCACGAACGTGGCATTCGCGAGCCGGAGATGATCCTTCCTGAGACCGCACACACTGCCTTCCGCAAGGCTGGAGAGTACTTCAAGATCAAAATCCACCTGGTCCCGTGCCCTCACCCTTCATACCGCGTCTCAACAGCCCAGGTCTCCCGCTTGATCAACAGAAACACCATTCTTCTTGTCGGCTCCGCACCAAACTTCCCTCACGGCATCGTGGACGACATTCCAGCGCTCTCTCGTCTTGCGGTGGCAAAGAAGCTTCCTCTGCACGTCGACTGCTGTCTCGGCTCATTCGTCATCCCCTTCCTAGCTCGCGCTGGTTTCGAAACCCCCGATTTCGATTTCCGTGTTCCCGGTGTCACCAGCATTTCTGTCGATACGCACAAGTACGGTTTCGCGCCCAAGGGCAACAGCTGCGTCATCTACCGCTCAGCTGCTTTGCGCAAGTACCAATACTACATCTGCCCCGACTGGTCTGGTGGCGTGTACGCTTCACCTAACATCGCCGGCTCCCGCCCCGGTGCGCTCATTGCTGGATGTTGGGCTTCGCTCATGAACATGGGCGAGAACGGTTACATTGACACCTGCCACAAGATCGTCGGCGCCGCAAAGCGTATCGAAGATGCTATTCGCGACTCACCAAAGCTCAGAAACTCGCTGCGGGTTATTGGCAAGCCCATGGTTTCTGTTGTGGCTTTCCGCGCGCCGGTCGACGCGAAGAACGACGAGAACCTCGTGGACATCTACAGCGTCGCCGACGGCATGTCCGCGAAGGGCTGGCACTTGAACGCCCTGCAAGACCCAGCTGCTATTCACGTGGCCGTGACGCTGCCTATCGTGGCAGCTGTGGACGATTTGATTCGGGATCTCGAGGAAGTCGTAGGCAATGTCAAGGGACAGGTTGACAGCGAGAAGAAGGGCGATGCTGCTGCTCTGTACGGTGTTGCCGGAGCTCTACCTGACAAGAGCATAGTGGGCAGCCTGGCTGAAGGATTCCTGGATTGTCTGTACAGAGTCTGAGCGGCGGGCATGACATTTCTTTCGTAGTGGGTTTCTACATAGTTTCTCGAAGGTAAATACTGGACTTCACGATAATGCAGAGTGCCCAACGTCAATTGCAGTTTTTTCCAATCGTGATAGACTCGTCAACGAGAACATCACAAGTTAGTGTATCTCTGGAAAGCATTTGTGACTGCTTGTGGATGCAGCCCGAGTACAAACATAAGATACAAGCACAGAGAATGCTCACGCGAACGCGATCAAGGCGGAACCTAAATGTTGATAAGCAATTGGTAACATATCAGGTACACTAATGGCGAGAGACCATGTTGGACAATTTGGCGTTTCACGTGACGTCGGACTTTGCCGAAGGTAAGCATCATCGAAGCCATTGGCTGACCTAGCCTCGCCCAAATATATATCAATTACGACCAAAGTTATGGAGCTCCAAAATCAAGACTTCAGCGAGAAGACGGCAGAGGAAACGGTGCTCAGGCGACACGGTATAGATGTCAAACAAACTTCTCAATCCGTGACTTATGTACAAAGCCATACGATCTGCGCCTCGGCCTTTGGCCGCAATTCTCCCAACTAGCTCTTACAGACTCCCATTGCACATCTAATCGTCGAGCCTGGCGGGGAAGGTGCCGGCCTCTCTCTGGTCGTCCCAGCGGTTGGCCCAGCCGGACGGGCAAAGCGAGCGGTAGGCGAGGAGGAACTGTATATGTATATTAGATGGTGTTCTGTCGCAAACAGGCTTCCTACATCCCAGCGAGCGGCGCGTACCTGGCGGCAGGGCTTGAAGTCCTCGCCCTTGGCGTTGATGCACTTGTGGTAGTCGACGTAGTTCTGCCAGCAGTGCTTGGTCTGGTTCTGGTTCGGGAAGCGGGCGTCGAAGCCTGGGTGGTACGAGGGTTAGCTCTATGTATTCCAGATATGGCCAATGCCTGTTCATTGTAGTCGTAGGATCGAGGTTGTCGAGGGTGTAGGCGTACCGGCTGTGAAACTGTCAGTATCTCTGCTCTCAAGCTGTCGCGGCAGCGGGCTCGTGGGACGCACCAGTCACGAACTTGAAGGGCATGGTCACGCGCTCCTCATCGTCAGACATGTTTGCGGTATTTCTCGGGGGGTATTGGGTTGTGCGGTGGCGGTGGTGAGGGTGGAGTGGGCGGCGGGCTGGTCTGCTTGCTTGCTTGCTTGGGTATGCGATCGAGGTCGTCGACGAAGGAGGAAGCCGCCTCGCCGGAAGCCGCTGCGCACGTGCCAGGCCAAGCTTCCATTCGCTGGCGACCTGCGACTGCAACAGAGCAGGACAGGCGCATGCTATACCATTGATCCCTCACGCCTCTCCCACGCCTCGCCACTCCACTCCACCCACAATGCAGTCCACCCGTGCCTTCAACATGCTCAGGCAGCGCGCCATGCCCGCCTTCCGCCCCCAGCAGCCCGTGAGGGGCCTGCGCCTCCAGGCCTCTCCCAAGATGAGGTCGCCCGTTCCCGTATGTATACCACGACACGTCTGCTAGTATAGTATGCTAATACCGTCACAGAAGGAGGAGCACTCCGGTTAGTTACTATTGCCACCGCCACACGCTCACGAAGCCACCGGAACTAACAATGCCTCGCAGCGCACACCATCTCCCAGCGCATCCGCTCTCTCAAGAAGATCCCCGTCGAGCTGCTCCCCATTGGTCTCGTCCTTGCCGTCGCACTCGGCGCTGCCGCCTACTCTCTCATCCGCAAGTTCACCCACGACTCCACCCTGCGTCTCTACAGGTCTGGACCCAGGAAGGACTAAGTGCAGAGGTGCATGGAGAAAATGCTAGGAGTTTGTACATGAATGTGATTATTCGAGAAGCTGCAGGGAAAGAAACCAGGACTGAAAAGGATGTCTTTGGAAGGCTGTCTCCTATGTAGCAAAGCAATGCGAGGTTGTTTCGGACGATAATATGTGTGTTTGCTTCACCATGGGACTGGACGGAAGAGCTCAGGATTGCAGGATTAAAGAGTGCATACTCAAGGCAAAGAACCTTGCTGGTATCCACCCCAATGAGCTTGTCCACGGGACTTAACTTGAGTGCAATGAGTACCGCCGTTCTGGAGGTTCAGTGATAAGATCACCCATCCTCACGGTGTTTTACGGAACACCCGTTGAAGCTGTGCGTACCCTGCTGAGCAGACTGCTAATTCCACACCTTATTAAGACTCTTTGAATCTAGTCTGCTGAAGCTATTGAGCATATATCTGGAACGGTTATATCGGACGTCGTCACGCTACTTTCGAGGCAATCAAGGCCGCAAGCAGATTCGAGTCAAACGTCACAATAATTTAATGTTGTTTTTAATTGAAGAGAAGAGCTTCCCATCGCCGAGACTTCGTCAAAACTGTCGACTGCCCCTTTGCCCTCCGAGCTCGATGAAGCAACTCCCCTGTCTCGCAGTCTACTACAGTCGACACCTTATAGAGCCCTCAGATCTCTTCACAATCCGTAGGTGCCCCTAGCCCCATATAGACGACACTTTATAGAGCTCTCAGATCTCTTCATAATCCGTAGGTGCCCCTAGCCCAATACAGAACGACCGAGCACCCTTATAGGTCCTCCCTCTGTATGGCGACCCTAATACACCGCGTATTACACTATCACACGATACACCCCTGCTTATAGTGAGCCCGCCTAGCCCTAAACTTTTACGCCCCAGCTCCCCTAATCGTTAAGCTTGCCTAGCGACGACATGGCCATGATGCATCGAGGAAGGAACCGCGAGGCGTACTCAAGCGACGCCCGTTATGATGGGTATTCGAGCGACGCCCGCCGTTTCGACGAACACAGCAACGCACGTCCTAGCATAGAAGGAGAAGACACGCCCCAGCGCTACGAATCCCACCAAGAGGCGGCGCCTGCTCATATATTCGTGATCGTCAAAATGGTGACAAGCTGTCATGATCTTTATCAACTTTTGATTGAGTTAGGTATCACATTTAATACTAAGAAGAGAATATCACATCCCAAGAAGCTTACAGATTGATGCCTTCATCTGATAGTACTAAGATTATTGAGCTGTCCGCATAGACTATAACACATACATTTTGATTCTATGGTGGCTAATGCACCATTACCGTGGACTACAAACACATGTCTAGCGCAGAGACATTGAGAACTGTACTTCTAGCCAGTGAGCTACCTGTACAGCACCGGAGATTCAACCAACCGCTGACGCCATTGAGATGCAATCGAACGCAAAATCGTATGTAGACACTTAGGTCTTTGTTCTACTCTACGAGCTACGTTACGTGAAGGAGTCGTCCGGCTCCCAATTAAGATAGGTCTGTACGTGGTAGATCCGCGCACGCTGACTGCATGGCAAGACTGTACATCACCCTCATGTAAGTCAGACTGCGCATCATCGTGTGCAAATACATGTATACACCAACATGTGAAGTCTTGGTTCGGGTGCACGACTTCGATCCGGCAGTTTGCTCCAAGACTGGTGTTTGATGCTCCAGCTGTAGAGTACATACTACATCGGTTTCCCCTCCGATATGTTACAGCTCTGGTATACGAGGTCAGCTTCGCCTGTCGTCATCGTCATGCATTATATTAAAATGCCTTGGATCCGCTGGGTCTCGCTTCATGGCGCTGTTCAGAGTGAGACCAGGAACTTTTCCCTCGCTCGCAAGTTACATGCTCCCGTTCATCAAAGTACATTAAAGCTCGGATCGGTTGAGGCATTCTTCAATTGTCGTCGGCACAGCCCAGGCAATTCATTTTCTCATGCGGGTGTGCTGCACCAGCTGCAGCGTGAGCATGGTACACTGATGCTTACCTCGGCCGAAGAGGTGTTGTCGTCATTTTCTGCCAAGCGAGATCGTTTACCCGTAAGTTTGCATGATTGCTACGGCGGGCAGATGTGGGATGCAACGTTGTACCTTGCCGACCTTCCTATCACGGCTGCAGTCGTCATGAGTCGACGCTATCAGGCCCGCTAAAGCGTGGCGAAGGATTCAAGTGGCTGAATCCTTGCTTCACCGCACCTTACGAGAGCTTATTTGACGGAGAAGCTTGCTAAGCCGTGTTACTATCGCACTTTAGAGTGCTTGTTTGTTTACGGATGCCGGCTCACCAGGTCCATTTGACTCGTGGTGTCGCTGTGATAGCGTTTTGATGGCCCGGTCAAGCGCACAGTACCCTGGAGAGGTTGGGCCTGTTCTAACAGAATGTGGAAGGTCATATGCTATACGAAAGCGACAGTCAATGGGTAGGTTTGTTTGCACCGGCAGTAGTTAAGGTCATGTAAGTCGCTGTTGAGGAAATTTCTCGAGTACTTCTTCCGTCTTAGTTGGATTGATACTACCTATCCACGATGCTGTCCAAGTCCTTTTTGGCAACGGCCACAGGCCTGCTCTCTCTTACTGGATCTGCCTCAGCCACTTTCTCGAAGTCGACTCGTACTGGCAGATCAGCACCGCTTCTGAAGCGACAATACTACCCAGCGGATGCCGAAGGTGTCAAGACACTTACTTCGCCCACCAATGTAACCATCAGATACAAAGAGCCTGGCAAAGAAGGCGTCTGCGAGACCACACCCGGTGTGAACAGCTACAGTGGATACATCGATCTGGCTCCCAACGTTCACGCTTTCTTCTGGTTCTTTGAATCACGCAGAGATCCTAAGAATGATCCTATCACTCTCTGGCTCAATGGTGGCCCTGGTAGCGACAGTCTAATTGGTCTTTTCGAAGAGCTGGGTCCTTGTGCAATTTCAGAGAACCTCACCACTTACCTCAACGAATACTCCTGGAGCGAGGTCAGCAACATGCTCTTCCTCTCGCAGCCTGTCGGTGTAGGCTTCTCATACCAAGAAGAAGCCATTGGAAGCTTGGGCTACACAGGTGGCTTCCTCAACGAAACTGAAGCACCTCCCACTGGCCGCTACCCGATTCTTGATCCTGTTAACAGGGGAGAGATCGACACGACTGACCTCGCAGCCATTGCGGCATGGGAGATCCTGCAAGGGTTCCTCGGCGCTCTGCCACAGCTTGATCCTGAGGTTGGCATCGGAGCGGACTGCAAAGAGAAGGAATTCAACTTGGCTACAGAGAGTTACGGAGGAGTAGGTACTTCCTCAACGTGAGCATCGTGATTGTTTCTAACGGATTCTAGCACTACGGCCCTGCGTTCTTCGACAAATTTTACCAGAACAACGAGAAGGTCCGGAACGGCACCATTCCAGGAGTGGCCCTTAACTTCAACACTCTGACCATCATCAACGGTATCGTTGACGAAGCCATCCAATCCACCTATTACCCAGGTAAGCTCTTCGACATCGTGTGTTGAACGACATCATGCGATCGACGCTGGCTGGTCGTGAGACCAACTATGAAGCAACGCTGACCAGGAAAATAAGAATTCGCGGTCAACAATACCTATGGAATCAAGGCCTACAACGATACGGTATTTTCGTACGCTAACTTCGCGAACACCATGCCTAACGGCTGTCTTTCTCAAATCGAGACGTGCCGCGCTGCTGCCGCGAACGGCGACTACAACTACTCTACGCCTATCTCCTCCGAGTCCGACCCGGCCGTCTTCACTATCTGCAGTGAGGCGCAGTCCATGTGCCGTGATAATGTTGAGGGTGTCTACTACTCGTAAGTCTTCCTGTTTGTGATTGTAGCCCTGGAATTCATACTGACAACTCTCAAGCTTTTCCGGCCGTGGTACCTACGATATCCGTCACCCGAGCGATGACCCTACGCCTCCTCCGTACCTGACCCCGTACCTCAACCAGGCACATGTGCAGAATGCCATTGGTGTCAACCTGAACTACACGACATCCAACAGCGACATCTACTACCAGTTCCAGAACACGGGCGACTTCATCTTCCCTAACTTCCGCCAGGATCTCGAGTACCTCCTTAACCAGGGAGTACGCGTAGCTCTTACATATGGCGATGCTGATTACATCTGCAATTGGTTTGGTGGCCAAGCTGTGTCTCTCCAGGTCAACTACACGCACGCTGAGCAATTTGCGGCCGCTGGCTACGAGCCATTCGTTGTCGACGGAACCGAATACGGCGAAGTCAGACAGTATGGCAACTGTAAGTTCGACCCTCACGCAGCAGAGATCTGTTTGATCATGCACTTACACGTACACAGTCAGCTTCCTCCGTATGTACGAGGCCGGCCACGAAGTACCCTACTACCAGCCCAAGGGCTCGCTCGCTTTGTTCAACCGAACACTGGCGCACCTCGACATTGCCACTGGACTTGAGAAGGTCACAGCAGACTACGAGACCTCTGGCAACGCCAACGCCACCCACACCGAGTCTTACGTAGCACTTCCGTCGTCTACCGCCATGCCTTCATCGACTGGTTCTGTTCTCGGACTCGGATTCAGAGCTTAAGAGATGGTGTGAGGCACTGGACGATATGAATGGTTGAGTTGGTGGACTTAATGACCCTAATGTTCATGGATCTACCTTGTACCACCTCAAAAAGGAATGCATGCGTTCATAATTGAGATGCTCCGGGCTGTACTTACGATATCAGATGTCTTTGAGCATCTGCTTTATGATATAGCTAATGTCGAAGAAACTCTTACCCAGAGAGGCCTCTAATCATCTCTAGACTCCCCAATTTTCCTGAAAGCATATACTTCATCATATCATCGCAGACAGCGAAAGGGTTGCCATCGAGAAGCTTCCAATCACCTCTATACTTTATCATAGCTCTGGGCACATGCCTTGTACTGTATGTCATGAAATAGGAATGCTCTCCACGGAGACGTGTCCAATCAACCGTACAATTTTCGCTGGGTCTTAGCTCAGACTTTTCTCGTGCCGCTCAAACTACATACATGTTTACCTTCGAGAGGGCTTCAATCACCCACCCGCAGTTAAGTGCTCACCTCAGGCTCTGACCAAAAGAAGATGTGCTCATACCGCTGAGGAACGGCGTTACGGCTGGTCGCTTATACTAGCACCTAAGTGTCCATATGTGGTGACGACTGGCTATATACAATGTTGAACGCTTTCTAGCTTGCAAGATCCACTGCGTTCGAGGAGTAGAAGGTCAATCGTCTTCCGCGACGGGTAGGCTGCTATTCATCGCCTGTGCTAGGCATCATGGTTGGAGGCTCTTCTGCGGCCTTGTAGATAATCGCAACTTGGCTCCCGTTCAGTGACCAGGGTCCAGCACCGGCCTGCTTGGCTGTTGCTACCGTCTGCCAGTCTCTAATTAGTGGCAATTTTGCCGCTATAGCGTCAATAGAACTTGTGCTGTGCGTCGAAGACCTAGAGCAGTGTCTTCTTAGACTTCATGCGGCTTACTTCTACGTTGACGATCCTGCCCATGTACTTCTTCTTGTGGCTGTGGCTCGCCTTGTAGACGAGACTCCGGTCGTTTTGGAAGCAGGCATCAGCACAAACATGTTGCTGTTCACGTAGCCTAGTACGCAAACCGAATGACGGTGTCAGTCACATAAAGACCCACGCGGAAGTGTTTCTTGATCCAAGCAGCAAACATGAACTGTTCCAGATGTAAGACTGACAAAGAGACGATGTCTCTGATCAGCAAGCCCAGGGAGACGCGAGCGCTAGAGACCGCCTATATGTACTACCACAAGTACTTGCAGCAGTGTAACACTCACCATAGCAGAAGCAATGCAAGCCTCACTCCCATCCCCACCAACCAACATGGTAATCAACCGGTCTCGCAGGCATCCACCTGCAATCTCTCTCAGAGACCTCGCCGACAACGCCCAGTACATGAGGCTCAGAACCTCCCTCAACGATCCAAAATCCCGCGTCAGTCTCACCGAGATCCGCATTTGTCTGAACAATGACCGCCTCACTGACGCAAATGTCCGCAAGCTCTTCGGCAGCATCCGCAAATCGGTCCTGGACGCCATCTGGCAGCACCGAAACCTCGAAGAATGGATCTGGCGCTGCACCAGAATGGGCAGCGAATACGCGCAGGCCATGATGCAGAAGGGCGGAGCTGGAACTGATGCGGTCCGAACTGACTTTTATGACGAACAGGACTCTTACCTGGAGATGAGCAGTGGTAGGAGGGACGAGGTTGTTGAGCAGATCTTGCAGCATGTAGGAGTCTATCGAGAAGCTGTGCAGGGAGTGGAGAGACTCCAGGGAGAGAAGGAGCGCATGTTGGAGGCTGAGAGGGATGAAGCGGCCGGAAGGGTTGTCAAACGATGGCCAGGCTGTGGTGCGCCCTCACAGGTCTACCCCCTACGCACGTCGCCTTTCTGGTTGTACATCCAAATCTGACGATACCACTCTGGCGTCTCGGAAGTGCCTGTTGGCTTTTGGATGAAGCATCGCAGAAATCTTTCCAGACAACGAGCTGGAGCTGTATCAATTAAGTAAAATTCGAGCCTCCTTTCGGACAAAGAGTAGATAGGGAGCTGGTTGCTGATTCTTTCCTGTCTCAACGAGACATCTACTCTGACCCAGTTTTCGTCCCAATAATGACATTCATATATCCTAAAGGCCATGTGTGCAAGGTCCGGTGGCTGGTAAACACCCAATCTCCACGCTGCGCGGTCACCAGAGGTCCAGATGCCTTACTCTGGTGCTTCTTACCAAGGGAATCGTCAACCAGCTCCACGAATTCCTCAAATGTGCGTGTTCGCAGGCAGCTTATTAGCCCGTCGAACGAATGCAAGGCCGGCAAGACGGGCACAAGATAGGTGAGAGCCAGGTAGAGCCAGTCGTCCGTGAACCAGAAGACTGCCATCAGATACACGAGGAAAGGCTCCAGCAGCATCAGCAACAAGCTCCCGATGCGCCTCTCTTGCAATTCGAAGATGACAACAGCATCGCTGGTGTTCATCGTGCTCTTGATCACGCGCTTCGCACCCTCGTCGTCAAAATGATGAAACGAAAGACTGAACAAGCGGAGAACCTTGCAGCCATCATGCTCATAGCCGCGTTCTCGCGCAGCAGCTTTATCGCCAGGCGTACTCGAGCTGATAGCCGCAAAAGGAGGGTTCCTGGCATCGACCGGATTCGGGATAAACGAGAGGTTCGCAGAGCGCGAAGCGTGCGCAACATAAGCATCAAGATTGGGCGTAATATCCGAGAGATAGAACGCGACGGTACTGCGACCTGCTTTTGCACGCTGACGCTGCAGATGCTTCTCAATATGA
>Ga0265797_10001244_pt1 | contig 45125 bp, 36 predicted proteins | sample P2T30metagenome_FD_192433 | JGI IMG/M metagenome (GOLD analysis project Ga0265797, IMG submission 192433) | Plant litter microbial communities from East Loma Ridge, Irvine, California - P2 T30 | ecosystem: Environmental > Terrestrial > Plant litter > Unclassified | place: USA: California...
TCGCCAATCTGGACGAGGGGCAGGACGTGGAGGCGGTGGAGCCGCAGGTGATGGACATCGTCCGCGCGCATTTCCGCCCGGAATTCCTCAACCGGCTGGACGAGGTGATCCTGTTCCACCGGCTGGGGCAGGCGCATATGGGCCCGATCGTCGATATCCAGGTGGGCCGCGTCGGCAAGCTGCTGGCCGACCGCAAGGTGACGCTGGACCTGACCGATGCGGCGCGCGCGTGGCTGGGCCGGGTGGGGTACGACCCGGTGTACGGCGCCCGGCCACTGAAACGCGCGGTGCAGCGCCATTTGCAGGACCCGCTGGCGGACATGATCCTGCGCGGCGAGGTGAAGGACGGCGCGACCGTGGCGGTCGACGAGGGCGACGGCAAACTGGCGCTGGTCGTCGGGTGATACGAAAAGGGGCGACGCATCGCTGCGCCGCCCCTTTTTTGTATCGGTGATCAGCGGTTTAGAAATTCACGCCGAACTGAAGGCGGACCGACCGAGGCGCCTGATACGTGTTGACGTACCGGTAATCACCACGCGGGTTGCCGTTACCCTGCGTCCCGAATTCGTTGAAGTCGATCTGTGCCTTTTCCGCGAATACGTTGAAGACATCCAGTCGCAGTGTCGCATCGAAGGCATCGGTGGGGATGTTGAACGACAGACTGATGTTGCTCTGGGTCTGCCAATCCGACTTGAACACGGTGCCGCGCTGCGTTGGCAGCAAGGTGCTTTGTGCCGGCGTGCCGGTACCCGCCGTCGGGCTGGTGACGATCTGGCCGTTGACGACGTTACAGAAGAAGCCTGCCGCACCATATTGGCCGGCGAAGCTATCGACCCGGTTCGGAACGCGACCGAGACAGCCATAGCTACGTGGCGATCCTGCGGAGAAATTGCCGCCGAAGGTAAACCAATCGTTGATCCGGTATGACCCGAACGCCTTGAAGCTGTGACGCTGGTCGCTCGGCAGATAGCCGTATGAGGCAACGGTCAAGCCCGGCTGATCGAATGCGGTCGTCAGCCCCGAATCAGACTGACCATTATCGGAACGAACGCCGCCCTCGATATTGCCGACCGTTTTGCTGAACGTGTAGTTCCCATTGAAACTCCATACACCGTCGAACTCGCGTTCGACCGTCAACGTGACCGCCTTGTAGATCCGTTCCGCCTGCGGGTAGCCCAGCTGCGCGGCGGTGAAATCGACGGTGCGTGCCGTCGTCTCTCCCCTTACCGGATCCGAGAGGGTGATCGTCGACGCCCGGCCGGGATTGGCAAGTACATATTGATGGAAACCGGACCAAATCGGTGCACGGGCGTTCGGATCGTCCGTCGTCGGGGCTGGCTGGGTGCAATCCAGCCGGTTGGTTGTACAATAATTGTTGACCGCGGCGTCGATCGCGATGTCCTCCAGCGAGTCGTTCAACTTGCGGTAGACACCGAATGCGCCGAACTTCCAGCGATCCCCGATCCGCTGCTCGTAACCTACGACAAATTCGTCCATCGACTGCGACTTCAGGTTACGCGCGACGGTCGATTCGGTGGATGCTGGCGTCCCGTCTTGCCCTACCTCGCAGTTTGTCGCCGTTCCCGTCGCACCGGGGATCGGGCCAGGACAAGGCACGCCACCGGCGAAATTGATCGGCGTACTCAGGATCGGCGAATTGTTCGCCCGGGTTCCGGTGATGTTGTAGAATCCGGTATAATCCAGTTCCGCACCGGCAAGACGAATGTTCGTATTGGTAGGAACCGGCAGATAGTAACGCCCGAAGAAACCGTATATCTTGGTACGCTGATCGCCGATGGGATCGAACGATGCGCTGATGCGCGGCGCCCACTGGTTGCCTGATTTGTAATAGACCTCACCGGCCACGTTATCGTTTTCGAAACGATCGTTCCGTACCCCGATATTGAGGTTGACCCGGTTGTTCAGGATCGACCAGGCATCCTGGATGTAGAACGCTTCGTTCCGCGACGTGAACGTTCCACCCGTGGTAAAGCTACGACCGGAAACATAAGTAGTATTGGGGATGGCCTGACGTGCATCACCACTTGGACCAGAGAAGTTGTATGTCCAGAATACGCCGCCGGTCGCATTGGTTTGCGCGACCGATGTCAAGTTCTCCCGGTCATAGCCGCCCCGGAAATGATGGTTTCCGAGTAACTTGACATAGATATCGGCGTCGCCGCGATAGAATTCACGCTGGTCGGTGTTGGTGGAGAACGACCCCGCCGGGTTACCGATGAGAGCCGGATTGAACTGTCCACTCTGGTCCGTGACACCCGGATTGATGATATCGGCCGGCTGGGAGTTACCGCGTGTCTTGGTCTTGCCATAGGCGCCCGACAGCGTCAGCCAATTGGTGAACTGACCGGTATAGCGACCGACATAGCTTTCGCCGCCACCAAGACCGACCGTTCGGCCCGCAAACGAACCGGTCTTCGGCCCCGCGGGATCGACACGGCTGTCATAACCGCCGCCCTGCGCATCGACGACGTTGTACTGGGTCGTGATATCACGATCCTTGGTATTGAAGTAGGTAGCTTCCAGTCGTTGCCCGTCCATGATGACCGCATCGATCTTGCCGCCGAAGGACGGAGAATTCACGCGATAGATAGAGCGGAAGCCACCGGTGCTGAACGGGGCGATCGCCTGCGTGCCGGTCACGACACCCGATGCGTTGCGGATCGTGATCGTCGAGTTGGCGTTGGCCGTCAGGCTGGTATCGGCTTGGTTGAAGTCGCTGGCCTGATAAAAGCCGTAGAAGAACAGATGATCCTTGATGATCGGCCCCGACAGGCTGAAGATCGCCTGCTTGGTATCGCGAACGTCATCCTTGTTCCACGCATAGAGGGTGTTGGGCTGATCCTCGCGCAGATCGTCGGGCAGCCAGTTGAACAACACGCCGCCATGGAATTCATTGCCGCCCGACTTGGTCGTCGCATTGACGAACGCGCCGGTGAAGCGGCCGAATTCCGCAGGAATGGAGCCAACCTTGGTTTCGACCGTGCTGTAGAATTCGAACGGCACCGCCGCCGCGCCGAGGCCGGTGCGCTGGTTGGTGATGTTGAGGCCGTTAATGAAGAACGCGTTCTCCGACACCGACGAACCGGCAACTGATGGAAGATTACCAAAGGCGGAGTCGCCGGCGATCGCACCCGGCGTGAGCAGCACGACCGACGTCAGATCGCGTGCGATCGGCACGCGCGCCGCCAGATCGGCGACCTGCACCGTCGCGCCGACCGTGTTGCGGTCGAAATCGGAAATCTGGACACGGCTGCCCGTCACCACGATCTCGTCGCCGGCAGGGCCGGTGGCACCGGCACCGATAGCGCTGAGGGTGAACTGGTTGGCGGCGTTCGACTGGGTCAGCCGGATACCGGCTTCGGTGTAGCTGTCATAGCCATCAGCGCTGATCGTGAAGGTGTATGCCCCCTGCGGAATGGCCGCCACGCGGAACGCGCCGCTAGAATCCGTTGTGGCCGTCCGCGAGAAGCCCTGCGCATCGGATGTCACGGTCACGCTGGCGCCGCTGATCGGCTTTCCGTCCGCGCCCAATACCCGGCCTGTCGCATTCAGGTTCGTGTAATCCTGCGCGGCTGCAGGTGCCGCCGCGATCATGCCCACTCCGGCACCGAGCAAGGCGAGTGCGGATAAAGCAGAGGTAGCACCCAAGGCGCGGCGAAGGACGTTCAAGCTGTTTGTCACGTTGCGTTATCCCCATTGCAATCGTGGCGCTTTTGCACCGTTATCGACCCGTTTATCCCGGCTCCGCCATAGAATGTCGGCCAGGATCGTTCGATGAATGAGGCTGCTCCATATCAGTGTAAAGCGGATTCAATATTTATTATACGATATCTGTTCGGATGTAACACAAATGGCACAATCTGATCCTGAACCGATGCCTTGCTGTAATAGTTAAGTAATACAGACAGCAATGCTGTCGTAAATAATTGTTTATTGGTGTTTTTGCTTAAAAACAGTTAGCAGAAATGCCTGATAATTTATCTTTTTGTTCCGGCGCCATTGCCATTACATAGATTCGTCTCGATATCGTTGGCGACAACATGCAGGTGTATCACCGTCATGGCATCGAAACTTAGAGAGCATGCAGCTATTGATGCGATCCGCTTGATCGCTAGCCGCAATACGAAAAGGGGCGACGCATCGCTGCGCCGCCCCTTTTTGGTTTATCGATCGATCCGATCAGCGGCGCGGTTCGCCGAGGCGGATGCCGAAGGTGACCCGCACCGAGCGCGGCGGCTGGTAGCCGGTCACGTTGCGGTACTGCGAGTTGAGCGTGCCGTCGGCATTCTCGCCGAACTCGTTGTAATCGACCTTCGACTTCCAGTTGAGGATGTTGAACACATCGACGCTGACGAAGCTGCCCGGCAGATCGGCGATGTCGTACTGGATGTTGGCGTTCACCACCTTGCGCCAGTTGCTCTTGAACGCCGAGCCGCGGTTGACGAGGAACGTCGGACGCCCCGTCGCCGGATCGACGAACTGCTGACGGTCGGCAAAGGCCGGCTGCGCGCAGTAGAAGGTGGCATCCTGATAATCGGCGGCAGGGTCGGCGCCATTATAGTAGGTACCGATGCACGAGAAGTTGCGCGGCGATTCGAACGTGGCGTTCACGCCGACCCGGAAATTGTCGGTGAAGCCATAGCTGCCGAACAGCTTGAAGGCATGTTTGCGCTGGTTGGCAAGCGTACCATAGGCACCTTCGAGCAGTCCGGGCTGGTCAAAATCCTGCGTCAGACCGGCATCGTCCTGCCCATTGTCGGACTTGACCGCCCCTTCGTAGTTACCACGCAGCTTGGTCCAGGTGTAGGAACCGCCGATACCCCAGTTGTTCGTGAACGCCCTGGCGAAATCGAACTGGATGCTGTCATATTTGCGCACCGCCTTCGGATAGCCGAGCCGGGCGCGATCCAGCGTCACGACATCGCACTGGCCCGCGATCGTGCAGTCGCCGTCCAGTCGCACGGTGATGTCGGATCCCGGATTGGCCAGCACATATTGGTGGAACCCGTCCCACACGTCGCCGCAGCCGGCGATGTTGTTCTCGGCGCAATAGGCGTTGACCGCCTGATCGATCGCCACGTCGTCCAGCGTCTCCTTCAGGCGACGGTTGATGTAGGTCAGGCCGAACGACCAGTCGCTCAGCCGCTGGCGCACGCCGAAGGTGAATTCGTCGGTCGAACTGGGCGTCAGCCCCTGCGCGATCAGCGTGTCGGTCGGACCGGGGCGGCCATCGGACAGCACCGCACTGCACCGCTCGCCCGCATTCGGCCCGACATCCGGACAGGCGATGCCGCCGAGATTGGCCCCGAGTGCGGGCGCGCCGCGATCGTCGAAGACCAGCCCCGCCGGGATCGCGGCACTGCCGGGCGTCACGCCCGCCGGATAGGCGAAGCGCTGGCGGTAGAAGTTCTCCGCGCCGCCGAGCCGGATGTTGGTGTTGGTCGCGATCGGCAGGAAATAGCGGCCGTAGGTGGCATTGATCGTCGTGCGGCGATCGCCGAACACGTCGAACTGCGCACCCAGACGCGGTGCCCAGTTGCTGCCCGACTTGTAATAGGTCTCACCGCTGATCGCATCGTTCGAAAACCGATCGTTGCGCACGCCGAGCTGAAGATTCAACCGCTCGTCGAACAACGACCAGGCATCCTGTAGATAATAAGACTCGTTTTTGGACCGGAACGTGCCCGTATTCTCATAATAGGAACGCTGGATCGCACTGCGGGTAAGCAGATAAACGTAGTTGCTGCCGCCGGTATAGACCGTGTCGGTGAACGAGGTCAGCTTTTCCTGTTCGTAACCGAAGCGGAAGTGATGGGTGCCGAACGCATTGACATAGACGTCGCCATCCGCCCGGAAGAACTTGCGGGTATCGTCGTCCTGCGTCTGCTGGCTGACGATGCCACCGACTAGGCTGGTGGTGCCGGTCAGCGAACTCTGCACGAAGGCATTGTTCGGCGACGGGGTCAGCGAGCGCTTGTCATGGTTTTCGCCGTAGGAGGCCGACAGGGTCAGCCAGTTGGTGAACTGGCCGGTGTAGGTGCCGACGAAATTGTCGCCACCCTGCTTCTCGATCACCCGGCCCGTCCGCGCGCCATATTGTCCCGTCGCTGCATCGAAGGCGTCATAGGAACTGGTGAAGGTCTGGGCGTTGCGGAAATAGGTGCCTTCCAGCCGATGGCCGTCGGCGATCACCGCGTCGATCTTGCCGCCGAAGAAGGGCGAATCGTTGACCTGCGTCACGCGCCGCGCGTTCAGGAAGCTGGTGTTCTGCGACTTGGAATAGTTGGGGTTGTACAGGCCATAGAAGAACAGCCGGTCCTTGATGATCGGGCCGCTGAGGTAGAAATTGGCCTCCACATTCTCGGCATAATCGCGTTTGTTGAAATCGGCATAGGTGTTGGGGCTGTCTTCGCGCAGCGCGTTGGGCGAATAGGTGACGAGCGCACCGGCCTTGAACGTGTTTGTGCCCGCCTTGGTCACAACGCTGGTGAAGCCGCCGAGTACGCGGCCATATTCCGCCGACAGGCCGAAGGTCTTGATGTCGAGCGACTGGTAGAATTCGATCGGCGGATTGTTGCTGCCGACGAAGTTGCGGAAATTGGTGACGTTCAGGCCGTTCACATAATAAGCGTTCTCCGCCACCGTCGCGCCGCTGAGCGAGGCGAGGTTGCCGAACGCCGTGTCGCCCGCGGTGGTGCCCGGCGCCAGCAGAATCAGCGAGGTCAGGTCGCGCGCGACGGGCACGGTCTGGAGGACGTTGGTGACGTTGCCGAGATTCAGGCCGCCCGTGGTGGTGCCGAAATCGTTGCCGCGCTCCGCGGTGCCGACGACGACGATCTCGTCGCCGCCCTCGGTCGGGGCGGTGCCCGCCGGCGGGGTGGCGCCGGCGGCGGCGACGCGGAAGGTGTAGCTGTTGCTGGCGCCGGCGTTGATCGCGATCTGGCTGACGGCGGTGTCACCGTTCGCGGACGTGACGGTGACGGTGTAGGTGCCGACCGGCAGCGACGGGACGCGGAAGTTGCCGCTGTCGTTGATCGTCGCGTTGCGGATGAAGCCCTGCGCATCGGAACGGAGCACCACCGTGCCACCGGGCGCGGACTGGCCGGCCTGATCGACGACGACGCCTGACAGCGAACCGGTGGTGAAATCCTGCGCCGCCGCCGGGGCCGCCGCGCCGACCAAAGCGATGCCCGCCCCCAGGGTCGCCAACGCGCACAGTGCCGAACCGCCGCTCAATACTCGACGTGCCATGCTCATGTAAGTCACTGATGCTTCCCTTACTGTGTCGCCGCCGCCGCCTGTTTGACGTTACGGTCCCGAAATATGTCGCTGCTCGGCCAATCGAAGGCTGCGGACCAATGACAAAGGGATGGATAGCTGTCGGATTTTTGTAAAGCGATGCCGCTTCAGGCCATCGCATTTCGAAAAACTGTCTCTTTTCTGCAACGTATGTCAGTATGGGCCCGATACTGCCTCGGCATTGATCGCCCTTGATCTGTCCTGTGAAGCGCGACTTAACTGGCGTGCTGCCGGACCGTCCGGCGGAGAAAAGTGGAGGATCGATGCACAAGGCCATCATCGCGGTGCTGCTGACGCTGGGTGCCGGTGCGGCGCATGGACAGGAGCCGCCACGCGTCAGGGTGGAGGGTGGCATGCTCGCGGGGTCGGTGGGAGACGACGGGACCGAGCGGTATCTCGGTATCCCCTTCGCCGCCGCCCCGGTCGGCGAATTGCGGTGGCAGGTCCCGCAACGCGCGTCACGCTGGCCGGGGGTACGCAGCGCCGCGGCATTCGGGGCGCGGTGCATGCAGTTGCCGCTCTATCGCGACATGGCGTTCCGGTCGCCGCCGCCGGCCGAGGATTGCCTTTATCTGAACGTCTGGACCCCGGCGACGCGGCCGAAGGGCGGCGGGCGGTTGCCGGTGCTGTTCTATATCCATGGCGGCGGGTTCCAGGCGGGTGACGGTTCCGAGAAACGCTATGACGGCGCGGCGCTGGCGGCGCGTGGCATGGTGGTGGTGACCGCCAACCACCGGCTGGGCGTGTTCGGTTTCCTGGCGCACCCCGCGCTGACGGCACAGGGGCGTAGACGGGGCGCCGGCAATTTCGGATTGCTGGATCAGGCGGCGGCGCTGGCATGGGTGCGTCGCAACATCGCCGCCTTCGGGGGCGACCGCCGGCGGGTGACGATCGGCGGCGAAAGCGCGGGATCGATGTCGGTCAGCGCGCTGATGGCCTCCCCCCTCACCCGCCGCCATATCGCCGGCGCGATCGGGGAAAGCGGCGCGCTGATCGGCGGCGTCGGGGCTATGCCGCTGGTCGATGCCGAGGCGCAGGGCAAGGCGTTCGCCGATGCGCTGGCGGCCCCGACGCTGGTAGAATTGCGAGCGATACCGGCGGATCGGCTGCTTGCGGCGCAAGGCACCGCGCCGGCGCGCTTCTCGCCCACGATCGACGGCACGATGCTGGTCGAGCCGGTGGAGGCGACCTTCGCGAACGGGCGGCAGGCGCGGGTGCCGCTGCTGGTCGGCACCAACTCGCAGGAGGCGGACCATCGCGCGGTGCTGGGCGACGCGGCGCCGACCGTGGCAAACTATCGCGCCGCGCTGGTGCGGCTATATGGTGACCAGGCGGGGACGGTCGCGGCACGCTATCCCGTGGCCGACGACACGCAGGTCGTGGCCGCCGCCACCGCCCTGGCCAGCGACCGGTTCCTGGGCTGGCCGACCTGGCGATGGTTCGACCTGCACCGGCGCAGCGGCGCGCCGACCTGGCTCTACGAATATCGTCGCGTCCGGCCGCGGGCAGTGGACGACACCAGCGGCCGACCCGCACCATGGGGCGCGGTGCACAGCGCCGAGATCGAATATGCGCTGGCCAACCTGACCACCAACCCCGCCTATGCCTGGACCGACGAGGATCGCCGCGTGTCGCAGGTGATGAGCGGATACTGGACCGCCTTCGTCAGGACGGGCGATCCCGACGCCGCCGGCCTGCCCCGCTGGCCCGTCGCCCCGGCGGACGGATCGCCGATCATGCGGCAGGTGATCGACGTCGACACCGCCGCCCGCCCCTTTCCCGAACAGGATCGCCATGTCGCGATGACGCCACTGATGGCGGCACCGCGGCGATGACCGGAACGCTGGGCCTCGATTTCGGGACGACCAACTCCGTCGCCGCCGTTGCCTCGGGCGATGGCGCCGCGCTGGTGACCATCGCCGGCCCCGATGGCGGCGAGGCGGTGTTCCGGTCGGCCTTGTGCTTCTGGGAGGACGGGGACCAGCCTGGCGGACTGGGCGTGGCGGCCGGGCCATGGGCGATCCGCGAATATCTCGACTTCCCGGAAGGCAGCCGCTTCATCCAGTCGTTCAAGTCGGTGGCCGCCAGCGCCAGTTTCGAGCATGCCACGATCTTCGAGCGGCGGATGCGCTTCGAGGATCTGGGGCGGCAGTTCGTCGCGAAGATGGCGGCACATGCGGGCGGGGCGATGGACGGGGGCGCCACGCGCGTCGTGGTCGGCCGGCCGGTGGCGTTCGCGGGCAGCCGCCCGGACGAGGCGCTGGCCAGGGCGCGCTACGACGCGGTGTTCGGGTCGCTGGGGGCGGAGGTCCATTATGTCTACGAACCGCTGGGCGCGGCGTTCAGCCATGCCGCGACGCTGACCGAACCCGCCACGATCCTGGTCGCCGATTTCGGCGGCGGCACCAGCGATTTCTCGGTGGTGCGGGTCGAGGCGCCGGGGGCGGCACGACGCTGCGTCCCGCTGGGCCATGCCGGAATCGGCATCGCCGGCGACCGCTTCGACACGCGCATCGTCGACCATCTGGTGATGCCGATGCTGGGCAAGGGCGGACAGTATCGATCGTTCGACAAGATACTGGACATACCGGGCGGCTATTTCAGCGATTTTTCCGACTGGTCGCGCCTTGCCCTGATGCGCAACCGCCGCACGCTGGCCGCGCTGGACACACTGCGCCGCGCCGCGATCGATCCCGAGGCGATCGGGCGGATGATCGCGGTGGTCGAGCAGGAACTGGGCTATCAGTTGTACGACGCGGTCGGCCGGCTGAAGCGCGCGCTGTCGACCGCGGAGGAGGCCACGTTCCGGTTCGAGGGCGCGGGGCTGGCAATCGAGGCACCGGTGACGCGCGCGGCGTTCGAGGCATGGATCGCGCCCGACATCGCGCGCATCGACCAGACGGTCGACCGCGCGCTGGCCGCCGCCGGCACCGGGGACGCGGCGATCACCCGCGTGTTCCTGACCGGCGGCACCTCGCTGACCCCGCGCATCCGCCGGCTGTTCGCGGACCGGTTCGGCGAAGAACGGATCGCGACCGGCGGCGAACTGACATCGATCGCGCACGGGCTGGCGCTGATCGGGCGGCAGGACGACATCGCGGCCTGGGCGAGCGGGTGACGGCGCGGCATGGGCGGGCGGGCGGGAAGCGCCCACACCCGGACATCGCGGCTGAAAATCTATATTCCTGAAAGCCGTCATTCGCACGCCGCGACCATTCCCGTCTCTGCGTCTCCGAGCGACAATTCGGGAAAGCCGACGCCTCAAGCGCCCTCAAGCGCCCTCAAGCAGGATCAGCATGGCGACTGTTCCGCTATGGATTCGTTTGTGAGAAAGTCGGTGGCCCGTGCGGGATCATTCGCTTCGTAGAAGCTATTGCTGGAGCAATCCAAAATGCCTGCCGGTCGCGCCGATCTCGCTGATACGGCCACGTTCCTCGCCCTTGCCCGGCAGCGTAGCTTCCGGCGCGCCGGACGCGAGCTGGGCGTCAGCGCGTCGGCGGTCAGCCACGCGCTGAAGGCGATGGAGGCGCGCCTTGGCGTCCGTCTGCTCAACCGTACGAGTCGGAGCGTCACCCTGTCGGCGGCCGGCGAGGAATTATTCGCGGCGCTTGATGGGCCCGTGTCGGCGATCGGCTCCGCGTACGACAGTCTCAACCGTTATCGGGTTATGGGCGAAATCATGGGGCGCATCCGCCTCAACGTGCTGGAACATGCCAGCACGCTTCTCATCGCTCCCGTCCTGCCTCTTTTCGCCGAACGACATCCGGGCGTGGAGGTGGATGTCCAGGTGACCAACGACATGCTGGACGTGGTTGCGGCCGGTGCCGACGCCGGCATCCGTTATGGCGGCACCGTGCCCGAAGATATGGTGGCGCAATGCCTGTCCGCCGATCTTCGCTGGGTGGTGGTCGCCGCCCCGGCCTACCTCAACCGGTATGGGGTTCCGGAGCACCCGGAGGATTTGCGCGCCCACCGTTGTATCCGTGTTCGGCTCGGCGATGACCGGCTCTACCATTGGGAATTCGAGCGGGGCGGCGATCGGGTGGAGATCAACGTGCCGGGACCGGTGACGATCGATAATACCCAGTTCGGCCTGACGCTTGCCGCGGCGGGGGGAGGCTGCGCCTATCTTCCCGAAGCCTGCGTCGCGCCGGCAGTGGCGCAAGGAGCGCTACAGATCATCTTGTCGGATTGGGCCCCGAGCGGACCGGGTTTTCACGTCTATTATCCCAGCCGCCGACAGCTTCCGATTGGCCTGCGCCTGCTCATCGACCTTATCCGCGAAGTGGCCCCGCTCGGAACGCGGTCGTGAGCGATGAACGAGGTTCATCGGTTCGATGAGACCTGGATGGCCTGACCGATGCGGCTCCTCCACCTATCTCGATGACGGATCAACCGCATACGGGACACCCGTCACATGACCAACACTCAACGTTTCACCGGCAAGGTTGCCTTTGTCACCGGTGCCGCCAGCGGCATCGGCCGCGCCGCCGCCATTGCCTTCGCACGCGAAGGCGCGAAGGTCGCAATCAGCGACCGGTCAGAAGACGCGCTGGAGCAAGTACGCGCCGAGATCGAACGCAACGGTGGCGAGGTGCTGGCGGTGACGTGCGATGTGGCCGAACCAGGGCAAGTCGAGACAGCCATCGCCCGCACCGTTGAGCGGTTCGGCCGGCTCGACTGTGCGTTCAACAATGCCGGAGTCGAGAACAAGGCAGCGTCGGTTCACGAAATCCACATGGACGAATGGGACCGTATTCTCGATATCAACCTGCGCGGTACTTTCACCTCCATGAAACACGAATTGGCGCAGATGGTCGCGCAGGGCAGTGGCGTGGTGGTGAATACGTCGTCGGGTGCGGGCATTCGCGGTGTCGCAGGCGGCGCGGCCTATGCAGCGTCCAAGCACGCTATCATCGGGCTGACGCGCTCGGCCGCGCTCGATTATGCTGCGCAAGGCATCCGCGTGAATGCCATCCTGCCGGGCAATATCGAGACGCCAATGATGGACCGCTTCACGGGCGGGGATATTCAGAAGGCGATCGACCTCGAACCCGTCGGCCGGCTTGGCAAGCCCGAGGAGATCGCCGAGGCGGTGCTGTGGATGTGCTCAGACCTTGGCGGGTTCGTCACGGGCGCCGCTACCGTCATCGATGGCGGATGGTCTCTCTGACTTTACCATTTGTCGGGAAAGCTGCCGCTCTTTCGAAATCCGATCGTTTTTGGGAGAGGCGGTGCCGCGCTATGTCGACTGCGGTCGGCATTTTCGGCTGACCCGCCCCCCTATTCGATCAGCGTCTTCAAATCCCGTGCGGGATCGGCGACGGCCGCCGGGTCCGCCATGACGGCGCCGGTCACCAGCGCGCGGCCCTGTACGTAATCGCGGACGCGGTTGACGCAGTCGAGGGCGATGACGTGGCCGGCACGGAAATAGACCAGCGAGAAGCTGCGCGTCGCCGGATCGCCGCGCAGGACGGTGGCGTCGTAGCCGGTGGACAGGCCGACCGTCTGCAGCTTCAGGTCGTACTGGTTCGACCAGAACCACGGCACCGCGTGATAGGGTTCGGGGGCGCCGGTCAGCGCCTTCGCCACCACCATCGCCTGATCGCTGGCGTTCTGCACCGATTCCAGCCGGATCGTGGCGCCGCCGGCAAAGGCGTTGGCATGGGCGGCACAATCCCCGATCGCAACGATATCGGGCAGGGTGGTGCGACACTGCGCATCCACCGTCACGCCACCCGCCTGCCCCGCCGCGCCCGCCGCGATCAGCGGCCCGACCGCCGGGACGATGCCGATGCCGACGATCACCATGTCCGCCGCCAGCACGCGGCCATCCGCCAGCCGGACGCCGGAGGCCGCGCCGTCGCGTTCCTCGATACATGCCACCGCGACGCCGGTGCGCAGGTCGACGCCGCGCGCGCGGTGCTCCGCCTCGTAGAAACGGGACAGGGGTTCGCCCGCGACGCGTGCCAGCACGCGGGGCAGCGCCTCCAGCACCGTCACCGGCTTGCCCAGCTTGGTCAGCACCGCCGCCGCCTCCAGCCCGATATAGCCGCCGCCGATCACCACCACTTGCGTCACGGCGGGCAGTTCGGCGATCATCCGGTCGACATCGGCGCGGGTCCGCACGCCGTGGACGCCGCGCAGATCGTGGCCCGCACAGGCCAGCCGGCGCGGCGCGCCGCCGGTCGCCCAGATCAGGTGGCGATAGCCGATGGTGGTGCCGTCGGCGGTGGTGACGCGGTGGCCATCGGCATCGACCGCCACGACGGTGCGGCCGGGCAGCAGCGTGATCGCCCGGTCCGTCCAGAAGGCGGCGGGGCGGAGCAGGATGCGCTCGAACGGCTTGTCGCCGGCCAGATACTCCTTTGACAGCGGCGGGCGTTCATAGGGCAGCGCATCCTCGTCACCGAGCAGCGCGATCGTACCGTCGAAGCCGCGCTGGCGCAGCGCGATCGCCGCCCCCGCCCCGCCATGGCCGGCGCCGACGATCAGGATGTCGTAATGGGGATCGGGCATCGGCAGGTCCGTGATCTGATGGGCGGCGCCATGGCCGGCGGGCAAGGCAGAGGTGGTAACAGCGTGTCGCGCCGCCGCAAGGCGTCCTCCCCGGCGGGGGCCGGGGTCCAGTTGGGCCAAAGCTGGAGAAAGGTCACCGCAGCCTTCCCACCTGGACCCCGGCCTCCGCCGGGGAGGCAGGAGGCATGTTCGGGTCTCCTATCCCGCTCGTTCCGTCTGCGTTGCGGCGTCCGGCGGGGAGGCGGGTGGCGCGGCAACGTCGAAACCATCGCGCAGGAACGGGCGCATCGCGGAGAAATCGCGGTCGCCCTCGCCGGCGGCGGCCAGCGCCTCGTACAGGTCGCGGGCGCGGTCGCCCATCGGCACGGGGCTGCCCGCAGCCGCCGCGGCGTCGGTGGCGAGACGCAGGTCCTTCAGCATCAGCGCGGTCGCGAAACCGCCGCGATAGTCGTTGTCGGCGGGGGTGACGGGGCCGACGCCGGGCACCGGGCAGTAGCTGGTCATCGACCAACTCTGCCCCGACGAGACGCTGGCGATGTCGTAGAACGCCTGCGCGTCGAGCCCCAGCCGTTCCGCCAGCACGAACGCCTCGCACGTCGCGACCATCGTCGCGCCGAGGATCATGTTGTTGCACATCTTGGCCGCCTGCCCCGCGCCGTTGCCGCCGGCGCGGATCACCGCCTTGCCCATCTGCGACAGGATCGGCTCCGCGCGGGCGAACCCGTCGTCGTCGCCGCCGACCATGAAGGTGAGCGTGCCCGCCGCCGCCGCCGCGATCCCGCCCGATACCGGCGCATCGACCGCGACCAGCCCGCGCGCGGCGGCATCGCCGGCGACGGCCCGCGCGGTGGCGACGTCGATCGTCGAACAGTCGATCAGCAGCGCGTTGCCCGCCAGCACCGGGAACAGCGCCGCATAGACCTCGGCGACGTGGCGGCCGGCGGGCAGCATGGTGACGACCGCCTCGGCACCGTCCGCCGCCGCCACCGCGCTGGCGGCGGCGGTGCAGCCGGCGGCCTCGGCGCGGGCAAGCGCGTCGGCGGACAGGTCGAAGGCGTGGACCGCGTGACCCGCCTTCGCCAGATTAGCGGCCATGCCGCCGCCCATGTTGCCGAGCCCGATAAAGGCGATGCGTACCATCAGTTCATCCTCTTCCTGTTCTTATGGTCCCGGCGCAGCCAGCACGAAGGCCGGCCAGATCATCGCGTGCTATTTCCCCGTCCACGCACCGGCGCGCTTTTCGACGAAGGCGGCCATGCCCTCGCTCTGGTCGGCGGTGCCGAACAGGCCGTGGAACAGGCGACGTTCGAACTGCACGCCCGCCGCCAGCCCGGTTTCGAACGCCATGTTGACCATCTCCTTGTTCGCCAGCACCGCGAGCGGCGCCATCGCGGCGATGGCGGCGGCGGTCTTCACCGCCTCCTCGACCAGATCGGCGGCGGGGATCACGCGGCTGACCAGCCCGGCGCGTTCCGCCTCGTCGGCGTCCATCATCCGGCCGGTCAGGCACATCTCCATCGCCTTCGCCTTGCCGACCGCGCGGGCCAGCCGCTGCGACCCGCCCATGCCGGGGGAGACGGCGAGCTTGATTTCCGGCTGACCGAACTTCGCGGTGTCGGCGGCGAGGATGAAGTCGCACATCATCGCCAGTTCGCAGCCGCCGCCCAGCGCATAGCCCGCCACCGCCGCGATCACCGGCTTGCGGGTGCGGGTGAACCGGTCCCAGCCGGCGAAGAAATCATGGCCGTACATGGTGGCGAAGCCCTGGGCCTGCATCTCCTTGATGTCGGCGCCGGCCGCGAACGCCTTGAGGGACCCGGTGATGACCGCGCAGCCCTGCGACGGGTCGGCATCGAGCGCGGCCATCACGCTCAAGAGATCGTCCAGCACCTGCGCGTTCAGCGCGTTGAGCGCCTGCGGCCGGTTGAGCGTGACGAGCGTGACGCGGTCGCGCCGTTCGACGATCAGGGTTTCGTAGTCGGCCATGCGGTATTTCCTCTATTCCGGGGTCCACGCCTCTGCCGGCGGCAGGGGGGCAAAGATCTGGTCGATCACGTGATCGCTGACGCCGTCCGGGGTGGCGGGGTTCCAGTGGGGGGCGTTATCCTTGTCGACGATCACTGCGCGCACGCCCTCGGCAAAGTCGTGGCGCTGCACGACGCGGGTGGCGACGGCATATTCGTGCGCCATCTCGTCGGCGAAGCTGGCCATGCCGGCCCCGTCCTTCAGCAGGCGCAGCGACACCTTCATCGCCTGCGGCGATTTGGTGTCGAGCGTGGCGCGTTGCCGGGTGGCCCAGTCGCCGCCGTCCGCCGCCAGTAGGGCGAGGATATCCTCCAGCGTGTCGGCGGCGAACAGCCGGTCGATCGCGGCGCGATCGGCGAGGATGCGGGCCTCGGGCGGCGGCGCGGACAAATCGTCCAGCACGGCGTCGATCGCGGCCGGATCGGCGAGGATGCGGGCCTTGGCCTCCGCCACCCGGTCGGCGGGGAGGTAATGGGTGGCGAGGCCGAGGGCATGGGCCTCGCCGCCGTCCAGCCGCTGGCCGGTCAGCGCCAGATACTGGCCGATGCGACCGGGCAGGCGCGACAGATACCAGCCCGCGCCGACATCGGGGAACAGGCCGATGCCGGTTTCGGGCATCGCGAACTTCGTGTTCTCGGTCGCGATCCGGTAGCGGCAGGGCAGCGACACACCGACACCGCCGCCCATCGTGATCCCGTCCATCACCGCAACGATCGGCTTCGCATAGGTGAACAGCCGGTGGTTCATCCGGTATTCGGTGGCGAAGAAGTGCCGCGCCGCCGCACCGTCGCCCGCGCCGCTTTCCGCCAGCATCCGGATATCGCCGCCCGCGCAGAAGCCGCGCGTGCCCGCCGCATGGTCGAGGATGATGGCGCGGATGCCGTCGTCGCCGCGCCATGCCTCCAGCGCGGCGAGGATGGCGTCGCACATCGCCGCCGTCAGCGCGTGCAGCGCCTTCGGCCGGTTGAGGGCGATCCGGCCGACCGGCCCCTGCACTTCCACGATCAATTGGTCGGTCATGACAGACATTCCGGGCGAACCCCCTCCGCTTCCTCTGCGCCTCTGCGCGAACCAAGAACTTTTGGCGCGCAGAGGCGCAGAGGACGCAGAGAAGAAGGGGTGAGACCGCTTCGCGGGAAGCGCGGCCTCACTTCGTCAGGTCCCGGCCGACGATCATGCGCATCACCTGATTGGTGCCCTCCAGGATCGAATGGACGCGCAGGTCGCGCCAGAAGCGTTCGATCGGATAGTCCATCAGATAGCCATAGCCGCCATGCAACTGCAACGCGCGGTCGGCGACCGCCGAGCCGGTGTCGGTGGCGAGCCGCTTGGCCATCGCGGCGAAGCGGGTCTTGTCGGGCGCGTTCGCGGTCACCTTGCCCGCCGCCATGTAGAGGAGCGCGCGCGCCGCCTCCAGCTCGGTCGCCATGTCGGCCAGCGTGAACTGCGTGTTCTGGAACTCGGCGATCGCCTTGCCGAACTGTTGGCGGTCGCGGGTATAGCCGATCGCCTCGTCGAGGCAGCGTTGCGCGCCACCCAGCGAACAGGCGCCGATGTTGAGCCGGCCGCCGTCCAGCCCGGTCATCGCGATGCGGAACCCCTCGCCCAGTTCGCCGACCAGATTCTCGGCCGGCACGCGCACGCCGTCGAACGTCACCTGCCGGGTGGGCTGCGAATGCCAGCCGAGCTTGCGTTCGTTGGCGCCGAACGACACGCCGGGCATGTCCTTCTCGATCACCAGCGCGGAGATGCCCTTCGGCCCCTCCTCACCGGTGCGGACCATGGTGACGTAGACCTCGTTCTCGCCCGCGCCGGAGATGAACTGCTTGGAGCCGGTGACGATCCAGTCGTCGCCGTCCCGCACCGCCCGCGTCTTGAGCGCCGAGGCGTCGGAACCCGATCCGGGTTCGGTCAGGCAGTAACTGGCCAGCCGGTCCATCGTGACCAGATCGGGCAGATACTTGTCCTTCACCGTCTGCGATCCGAACCGGTCGATCATCCACGCCGCCATGTTGTGGATCGAGATGAACGCGGATGTGGAGGGACAGCCATAGGCCATCGCCTCCATGATGAGCGCCGCCTCCAGCCGGCCGAGCGCGATGCCGCCCGATTCCTCGGACACGTAGATCGCCGCGAAGCCGAGTTCGGCCGCCGCCTTGATCGTGTCGCGCGGGAAGATGTGCTGCTCGTCCCATTCCGCCGCGTGGGGCGTGATGCGATCGGCGGTGAAGCGGCGCGCGAGATCCTGAATCTCGCGCTGGTCGTCGGTAAGATCGAACTGGTTCATCATCGCCTTCAGCCCATCGTCGGAATGACGAACGCGTCCTGCACGCGCGAGGGTCCGCCGTCCTCGCTGCCGCGTGGCAGATCGGCCGTGCCGTCGGGCCAGCGTTGCGTGATCGTCTTCACCTTGGTCCAGAACTTCACGCCTTCCATGCCGTGCTGGTTGGTGTCGCCGAACGCGGATCGTTTCCAGCCGCCGAAGCTGTGATAGGCGACCGGCACCGGGATCGGCACGTTGATCCCGACCATGCCGACATTGACGCGCGCGGCGAATTCGCGCGCGGCATGGCCGTTGCGGGTGAAGATCGCGACGCCGTTGCCGTACTGGTGCTCGCTCGGCAGGCGCACCGCCGTCTCGAAATCGGGGGCGCGGACGATCTGGAGGACGGGGCCGAATATCTCCTCCTTGTACGCGCTCATGTCCGGCGTCACCCGGTCGAACAGGCTGGGGCCGATGAAGAAGCCGCGCTCATGCCCCTGCAACGCGAAGCCGCGCCCGTCGACGACCAGTTCCGCGCCCTCGTCGACGCCGGTCTGGATCCATTGCTCGACCCGCGCCTTGTGCGCCGCGTTCACCACCGGGCCATAATGCGCCTGCGCATCGGTCGAGACGCCGACGCGCAGCGCATCGATCGCGGGGATCAGTTTCTCGCGCAGGGCATCGGCGGTCTTCTCGCCGACCGGCACCACCACCGGCAGCGCCATGCACCGTTCCCCGGCCGAGCCGAACGCGGCCCCGGCCAGATCGGCGACGACCTGATCCAGATCGGCGTCGGGCATGACGATGCCGTGGTTCTTGGCGCCGCCCATCGCCTGCACGCGCTTGCCCGCCTCGACCCCGCGGCGATAGACGTAATGCGCGATGTCGGACGAGCCGACGAAGCTGACCGCGGCGATGGCGGGATGATCGAGGATCGCGTCGACCATCTCCTTGTCGCCGTGCACCACCTGCAAAATGCCCTCGGGCGCACCTGCCTCCAGCATCAGTTCGGCGAGGCGGACGGGGACGGAGGGATCGCGCTCCGACGGTTTCAGGATGAAGGCGTTGCCGGTCGCGATCGCGACGCCGAACATCCACATCGGGATCATGCCGGGGAAGTTGAACGGGGTGATCCCCGCGCCGATGCCCAGCGGCTGGCGCATCGAATAGACGTCGATGCCGGGGCCGGCCCCTTGCGTATATTCGCCCTTCAGCACGTGCGGGATGCCGCAGCAGAACTCGATCACCTCCAGCCCGCGCTGGATATCGCCCTTGCTGTCGGCGATCACCTTGCCGTGTTCGGACGACAGCAGGTGGGCGAGCGCGTCCATCTCGCGTTCGACCAGCTCCTTGAACCGGAACATCACGCGCGCGCGGCGCTGCGGATTGGTGGCGGCCCAGCCGGGTTGCGCGGCCAGCGCGGCGGCGACCGCGCGGTCGAGATCGGCGACGGTGCCCAGCGCGACGGATGCCTGCACCTCGCCCGTGTTCGGGTCGTAGACATCACCGGTGCGGGCGCGTGTCGTCGCCCCGCCGCCAGCGATCACGTGATCGATGTTGCGCATCTATTCTCTCCTATGGCCGGTGATCTCGCCCGCCGCGCCCGTGGTGGCAAGGGGTAAGTTACCGCGCGCGGGGCAGGACGATGTTGGATCGCGACGACGCTTTCTGGCAGGGCACGGCGATGACCGTACCTGCCATGGCCGATACCGCCCCGGACCCCATCCGCCCCCTGCCCCGCCCGCTGGCCGGGCTGGCCCTGCTGGCGATCGCCGCGCTGGCGGTGCTGCTGCTCGGCTGGCTGGTGGCGCGGCTGCCGTTCGCGCCCGACCGCGCGATCGTCGAGGGACTGCGCGCCTGGAGCGGGCCGCGCTGGCTGCCGCGCGTGGCGGTGGACCTGACCGCGCTGGGCGGGGGCACCGTGCTGACGCTGGTGGTGGTGCTGGTGGCGGGGTTCCTGCTGGCGCAGCGGCTGTGGCTGACCGCGCTGATGCTGGCGGCGGCGAGCTGGTCGGGCGGGCAGATGGTGGAGATCATCAAGCGCATCGTCGCGCGCGCGCGGCCCGATCTGGTCGAGCATCTGGTGCCGGTCCACAATGCCAGCTTTCCCAGCGGCCATGCCGCGGGCAGCGCGGTGGTGTACCTGACGCTCGCGGCGCTCGCCTCGCAGGTGGTGCCGGAACGGGCGGCGCGGCGCTATCTGTTCGGGGCCGCGGTGCTGCTGACCGGGGCGATCGGCACCAGCCGCGTGTATCTGGGCGTCCACTGGCCGTCGGACGTGCTGGCCGGGTGGAGTTTCGGTACGCTATGGGCGCTGGGCTGGTGGTGGGCGACCGCCCGCACCCGCGCCGCGATCGGTGGCGAGCGGTAGGACGGCGGCGAGCGGCAGCAGCGCGGCGATCGACAGCTACGACGTGAAGACCGTGCCCGGACCGTCGGTCGCCAGCACCGGCCGCACCGCCGCCGGCGATCCCGTGGTTTCGGCGGTCGGGATCGTTTCCGCTGTCGTCACGATCGATGCCCTTATCGGGAAATGCCGCAATTCGCCTCTCCCGTATCGGTCGCCGTGGTCGATGTCCCTGAAACGACGGGCGGCGTGCATGCATTGCAGCCATCGATCCGGCCGGATGCCGGGACCCAACAGCTAGGCAGATGTAGCAGCCGCCTGATGAATGCAGCCACGGGTTATCGCAAGCACGCCGGCGATTGCCTGTACGATCCGGAAGCCCGCGACATGGGCCTCAAGGCACGTATAATCGGAGAAGGGGCTTTCCATCTCGACCTGCTTCGGATGGACGATGACTGCACGCACATTCCTGTCGGTGGCGGCATCGAGCAAGGCGACGGCGTCCTGACGGGGCAACATCCGGCTTATGACCATGGCATGGATAGGTGGCCCGCCATCGAGCAGGGATATGCCACCGGTATAGTCATCCACCGGACCGGCTATGACAGCACCCGCATTCCGGATGATCCTGCCGAGATGGATCCGCCGAAGATCATCCTCGTGCACGATCAGCACGCGTCGCCCTTGCAGCACTTGATCGATGGCCATGCACGATCATCGTTCGGATTATTCTCCGAATCTCTGATCTATGTAGGGACATAATCAGCGGTGATTTGATGTGCGTTATGAAATCCCGGCGGCGATGGAGGATATGCCGTCATCTATTGCCGGGCACCCCGGCTCATTCCCCCTGTTTCTTCCGGAGCAGTCATGACGGACGACATCCACAACCCGACCCCGCCCCTTCCCGAACAGCAGCAGGACGTACCGGGCACGACCGCACAGATGAACCCGGCACCCGATCACGGGGAGGACAGCTATCGCGGCTCCGGCCGGCTGGCCGGCAAGCGCGCGATCATCACCGGGGGCGACAGCGGCATCGGCCGCGCCGTCGCGATCGCCTTTGCCCGCGAAGGCGCGGACGTGCTGATCTCGTACCTGAACGAGGACGAGGATGCGCAGGCGACCGCCCGGCTGGTCGAAGAGGCGGGGCGCAAGGCGGTGCTGGTCCCCGGCGATATCGGCGCGGCCGATCATTGCCGGGCGATCGTCGACCGGGCGGTGGCGGCGTTCGGGGGGATCGACATCCTCGTCAACAACGCCGCGCACCAGATGACGTTCGAGACGCTGGCGGACATACCGGACGCGGAATGGGAGCAGACCTTCCGCACCAACATCCACGCGATGTTCTTTCTGGCGAAGGCGGCGGTGCCGCACATGGCGCCGGGCGGGGCGATCATCAACACGACCTCGGTCAACGCCGACAATCCCAAGCAGACGCTGCTCCCCTATGCGACCACCAAGGGGGCGATCCAGAACTTCACCGGCGGGCTGGCGCAGTTGCTGGCGGAACAGGGCATCCGCGTGAACTGCGTCGCGCCGGGGCCGGTGTGGACCCCGCTGATCCCCTCCACCATGCCCCCGGAACAGGTTGCCTCGTTCGGAAAGAATTACCCGATCGGCCGTCCCGCCCAGCCGCGCGAACTGGCCCCCGTCTATGTCATGCTGGCCAGCGACGAGGCGAGCTACGTCTCCGGCGCGACGGTCGCCGTGACCGGCGGCAAGCCCGTCATCTGACCGGACCGGAGCATCACGGATGGCACAGATCCTCGCCGAACGCCCGATCGACACCGCGTCGCCGCTGCGCGATATCGACCCCGCGGCATTTCACGACCTGCTCGATCGGCTGGACCGGGCCGCTTACCGGTTCGTGACCGTCACGCCGGCCAGCCACGCGCATGTCGTCGCGCGGCCGGACCGGCGGCAGGCGGGATCGCTGCGCGACATCTTCGGGTGGAGCCTGCCGTTCGATCCCGGCAAGCTGCCGCCGCCCCTGTTCGCGTCGCTGGGCCGGGCGGGGATCATCGTCGAACGGGATGACGGCCGCTTCGTCTCGCGCGTGCGGGTGTCGAGCGTGCATGACACGCTGTTCCTGCATTCCGCCTATCCGACCACGGCACGGGACGCGGTGTTCCTGGGGCCGGACAGCTACCGTTTCGCCGACCTGATCCTTGCCCGCATGGCCCCGCCGGGGCCGGACGCCCGCATCCTCGATTATGCGGCGGGGGCGGGGGTCGGCGGGATCACGGCGGCGATCGCGCACCGGCAGGCCCGCCTGACCCTGGCCGATATCAACCCCGATGCGCTGTTCCTCGCGGCGATCAACGCCGCGCGGGCGGGGCTGGACGCGGATGTCGTCCACGCCGCCACGCCGACGGACGTGGCGGGAACGTTCGACCTGATCGTGACGCACCCCCCGTTCATGATCGATCCCGGCGCCCGCGCCTATCGCGACGGCGGCGATCTCCACGGTGCGCGGCTGTCGCTCGACTGGGTGGTGGCCGGCGCCGGCAAACTGGCGCCGGGCGGTCGGCTGATCCTGCATACCGGCGTGGCGATCGTCGACGGCGAGGACGTGCTGCGCCCGCATCTGGAGGGAGCGCTGGCCGGGACCGGGTGCAGCCTCTGGTATCACGAACTGGACCCCGACATCTTCGGCGAGGAACTGGCGACCCCCGCCTATGCCGATGTCGAGCGGATCGCGGCGGTCGGTGCCTGCGTGGTGCGCGGGGACCGGTAACGGGCCGCGCCGCACAGGTGCCGGTCAACCGCGCCGCCGGAACGCCGCCATCAGGGTGCGGCTGTACTCACGGTGCGTCGGGGTTTCGCGGTGGCATCCGGCGTCGGAGGGCGCGATGCCCAGCGACGCGGCCGGCGTGAAGGTCATCTCCCCGAAATAAAGGCCGTCCGCCCCGTCATAGAGATCGACACGCACCATATCGAACGGCGCCGCCAGCGCCCGCGCCGCCGCGGTCAGCGCGACGAGCCGACCGGGATCGGGCAGCCGGTAGCCATCGGGCGGGGACAGCCCGTCGTCCACGTCCATCGGCGCGAAACCCGGCACCCGGAACAACCTGCTCCACGCTTCCCCGAAACGGCCGTGATCGACCTGACACAACAGCGGTTCACCGTGGATGCAGTGGAACTTGTAATCGTCGGGCGGTGCCGCGCCGCGCGCGGGCACCAATGTTTCGACGACGATCCGGCGGGGCAGCCCCCGATACTGCATTTCGCGCATCACCAGCGCGTAATCGCGCCCGGCCAGGTCGTGCAGCGCCATCAGGTCGGCCGGCGACGTGACGTCGCGCAGGAAGACCGGCGCGCCGCTGGCATGGGCGGGCTTGGCGATCGCCGCGGTGCCGATGAACGGCTGCAACATGTCGTGCAGATGGTCGACCGACCGGATCGTCTCCACCGGGATGACCGACAGGGTTTCGGCCACGCGCAGGTCCGGACACAGCTGTCGCGCCTGCGCCTTGGCGGTGATCTTGTCGACAAATGCGCGGTGCAGCGGCGACCAGTCCGGCTCGATCATCCGGGCGAAGATCAGGTCGTTGATCGTCGCGGCGGGATCGTCCGGGGCAAGCGGCCGTCGCCCGAACTTCTGTTCGAAGCGGGGGCCGACGATCGCCTGATTGACGCCGCGCGCCATCGACACGGTCCGCCCGGGTTCGCGCCGTCCGTTTCCCGACAAGTTCATCATCCACCCCGAATTCCGTCTGGCCCGGCCTTGTCGAGACAGCCGGACGCTCGACTCAACCGGGCAGGAAAGACAAGTGGATACAGTGGTATAGCCGATACCGACACCGCCACGGCATTGATCCTCATCTATGTTACCATGATCGTCCCGCAATACGCACCATCGCCCCCGAAGCGTTCAAGCAGGTTAAGGAAGCCGGGCTGGCGGAAAGGGTAACCTGGCGGTCGAGGCCAATCACCAGAGGCAACGCCATGACCGGAACGCCCCCGCCTGTCCCGACCGGCCGGACACCGGCGAACGATCCGCGCGGTGGTGACGTTGCCGGCGCACCGGATGGCGACGCGGTGGAAACCGCGATCCAGAACTACACGATCAATTTCGGCCCGCAGCACCCCGCCGCGCACGGCGTGTTGCGGCTGGTGCTGGAACTGGACGGTGAGGTGATCGAGCGGATCGACCCGCATGTCGGCTTCCTCCACCGCGGCACCGAAAAATTCATCGAGACCAAGCCGTATCTCCAGACCATCCCCTATTTCGACCGGCTCGATTACTGCTCGCCGATGTCGATGGAGCACACCTATGTGCTGGCGATCGAAAAGCTGCTCGATCTGGAGGTACCCCGGCGAGGGCAGTTCCTGCGCGTGTTCTTCGCGGAACTGACACGGATCATGAACCACCTGCTCAATCTGGGCAGCCATGTGATGGATGTCGGCGCGATGACGCCGAACCTGTGGTTCTTCGAATTGCGCGAAGACACGATGAACTTCTACGAGCGGGCATCGGGGGCGCGGATGCACGCCAATTTTTTCCGCCCCGGCGGTGTCCGGCAGGACGTGCCGCTCAAGCTGCTCACCGATATCGGCGACTGGCTCGATACCCGCCTGCCGCGCCTGTTCGAGGATGCGGTATCGCTGATCGCCGACAACCGAATCTTCAAGCAGCGCAACGTCGAGATCGGCGTCGTGACGCAGGCGGACGCGATCGCCTGGGGATTCTCCGGGCCGGTGCTGCGGGGATCGGGTGTGCCGTGGGATCTGCGCAAGTCGCAGCCCTATGATGTCTATGCCGAGATGGCGTTCGATGTGCCGGTCGGTACGAGGGGCGACTGTTACGACCGGTTCATGGTGCGGGTCGAGGAGGTCCGCCAGTCGGCGCGGCTCATGCGGCAATGCCTGCAACAGATGCCGGACGGCCCCGTCGCGACGGATAACCGGAAGGTGAAGCCGCCCGCGCGCGCGGAGATGAAACGATCGATGGAGGCGCTGATCCATCACTTCAAGCTGTACACCGAGGGCCTCCACGTCCCCGCCGGCGAGGTCTATGTGGCGACTGAAAGCCCCAAGGGCGAACTGGGCGTGTTCCTCGTGTCGGACGGCAGCAACCGCGCCTATCGCTGCAAGATCCGCCCGACCGGTTTCAGCCACTTGCAGGCGATGGATTTCATGAGCCGGGGCCATATGCTGGCCGATGTCACCGCGATCCTCGGCTCGCTCGACATCGTGTTCGGCGAGGTGGACCGCTGAGATGGCGACGGCGCGCATCTTCCCGAACCCCGGTCTGGCCAGCCCCGTGCTGCAGCGTCGGCGCCCCGGCTGGGTGGTCGAATGGGCATCGGACCGGCCGCCCCGCGCCGATCCGCTGACCGGCTGGTCCGGCGGCAGCGAGGCGCAGGCCTATGTCCAGATGCGCTTTCCCACCAAGGAGGCGGCGATCGATTATTGCGAGCGGCAGGGCTTCACCTTCACCGTGCAGGAGGAACCACCGCGCAAATTGCTGCTGCAAAGCTATGCCGACAATTTCCGGTAGCGGCCGTGCCCAGCCAGCGCGGATATTGATCTAAGTATCAGAGTTTATTCGGAACTCTACAGCCGAACATCGGGTTTTCAGCACATCGGACATGGAGATCAGACGTGGCACAGAAGGGCGCGGGCGGTAACCCCGGAGCGATCACCACCAAGGGCGGCGACGGTGCGCGCGGCAGTCTCGGCACCGGACGGGGCGGCGGATCGGATGCCGGCGGCAAGAAGACCGCCACGAAGAAGTCACCCGACGAGGGCGACAATGCCGGGCAGAAGATCAACGGCGCCTGATTCCCGCCCTTTCATCAGCACCCGCCAGGAGACGGCCATGTCGATCAGGCATTTCGCAACATTGTTCGGGGTCGTGTTCCTGCTGGCGGGCATCGCCGGCTTCATCCCCGGCCTGTCCCCCGCGCATGTCCATCCCGACCTGGCCGTCACCGGATCGTCGCGGCTGGCGCTGGGACTGTTCCCGGTGAACGTCCTGCATAATCTGGTGCATCTGGCATTCGGCGTGTGGGGCGTGCTGGCGGCCAGAAGCGTTGCCGGCTCGGTCGGCTATGCCAGATCGGTGGCGCTGATCTATGCGGTGCTGACGATCATGGGGCTGTTCCCCGCCACCGACACGACGTTCGGGCTGGTCCCCATCTATGGCAACGACATCTGGCTGCACGCGCTGCTCGCGATCGTCGCCGGGTATTTCGGGTTCGTGCGTCGGGAGACGGCGCCGACGCCCGTGGCACGACCGCGTACCGGCACGATCGGCGGCCACCGGGATCGAACCTAACCTGGATTGCATCAATAAACCGGGCGAATAAGACGCTATCGCAACGACTTATCCTCGCGTTGCGGGTTTATGGACCCAGAATATCACGCCACCGCAGGAGGAAGACTTCATGGCAACGCTGCAAGACCTGTTCGTCACCGGGCTGGTGAACCTGCATGCCGTCGAGAAACAGGCGCTCGCGATCATCGGACCACAGATCGCCCGGCTGGAGCATTATCCCGAGGTGGCAGACCGTCTGCGCCTGCATCGCGACGAAACCGATGCCCAGATCGCCCGGCTCGACGAGATACTGACGGGTTTCGACACGTCGGCATCGTTCCTGAAGGATACGGCGCTGAGCATGTCCGGGGGCATGGCCGCGCTGGGCCACAGCGTGGCAGGCGACGAGATCCTGAAGAACAGCTTCGCCAATTATGCGTTCGAGCATTTCGAGATCGCCAGCTACAAATCGATCATCACGCTGGCCGGGGATGGCGGGTTCGCCAGCGCGGCCACATCGTTGCAGCAATCGCTGCGCGAGGAGGAATCGATGGCGCAATGGCTCGACGACGCGCTGCCGCGGATCACCCGCCAATATGCCGCGCTGTATGTCGAGGAGGGGGCCTTCAACGCGAAGGTCTGACGTCGGTGGGGCACGTCCGCCGGATATGGGCGTAGCGCTCTTCATACGCCATCAGGGCGACCGGCCCCTTATCTGACGCCGTCCGATGAGAATGCCCGGGACATCATGCGATGCTGTCTGGCGAATTGTTCGATGTGTGCATCGAGCGATGGCGCCAGCGGCCGCCTGATGCTGCCGAGGGGGACATGCCGTGGCCGCGGTGCCCGCCACCCCAGCGTCGCCCCGTCGACCGGCCGGATCAGGTCGGGATCGTACCCGCAGGCCATGGCGATGCGGCGCGCGAAGTCCGCCCAGCTCACCGCCTCGCCCGCCGACAGGTGCCACAGGCCGTCCGCATCGTCGATCAGCAGGTCGAGCGCGGTATCGACCAGCCATGGCACGAACGTGGGCGACACGACGTGATCGTGCGCGGCGGCGAACGGCCGACCGGCGGCGAGCGCGGCCAGCACCGCGACGGCGAAATTATAGGGGTCATGGGGGGAGAAGAAGGCGGCGGTCCGTATGACCAGCGAGCCATCCAGCCCGGCGCAGCGTGCCTCCATCGCCACCTTGCTGCGCCCATAGGCATTAAGCGGGCGAGGCACATCGCTTTCGACCAGCGGACGGTCGCCGTCACCGGCGAAGACCAGGTCGCTTGAGATGTTGAGACAGGCGATCCCCCGGTCCGCACAGGCTTCGGCAAGGGCGCCCGCACCATCCGCATTGACGCGGTGACAGGCGGCTTCGTTCGCCTCCGCCTCGTCGACGCGGACCCAGCCCATGGCATTGACGACGCCCCAGGGGCGGATCGCATCGAGCGTCGCGGCAAGGTCGCCGATCCGGTCGAGATCGATCGTCTCGCGACCGGCGGACAGGTGCGCGATGCCACGGGCGACACAGGCATCCGCGAAGGCGCGGCCCAGTGTCCCGGTACCCCCGCAGATCAGGAGCGGCCGGGTGGATGCCGTCCGTCCGTTCGGCGAAGGTGCCGCAGCCGATCCGTAGATCAGGCGTCCGGACCGACGCCACCAGCCGGGCGCCTCCGCAACCGGATGACGCGGCGCGCCATCGGGCAATCCCCGCCATAGCGATGCCAGCGCGGTGGGCCGGGGCAGGCCCGATGCGACGTCGTAAACGCCCGGTTCGTACACGCCGTCCCCGGTCAGCAGCGTATTCCAGCCCCAGCTGCCCAGTAGCGACCAGGCGGTGACCGCGCGGATATCCACGCCCTCCGCCGCGACGGCAGCGGCGGTTTCCCACGCCTCCGCCGCCCAGCGCAACTGCTCCTCACGCGTGCAGCCGTTATGGACCTCGGTCAGCGCGATCGGGGTGCGGTAGCGTTGCCATGCCTCGCGCAAGGCACCACCAAGACCGGCGGGCGGCGGGTCGAGCACGCGGATCGCCTCGGTATCGGCATAGGCCTGCCGGTCGTTACCGCCGTGGAGATGGTCCGGATAGCGATCGAGCCGGTGGTCGAGGAAGCGGTCGCTGGTCAGATAGTGATTCACGCCGATGATATCGGGCGGGCCCGGATCATCGACGATCCGGCGCAGGCGGTCGCCCAGCCCCATCCGGTCGAGCTCCGCAAACAGGGGATGGTGCCGGTCGACATGCCCGAACAACAGGTCCCACCCGGCCCAGCGCCGCTGGTTGTCGTGCCTGGCCTGCGGCATGAGCGGCCGGGTCGCATAGGTGCGCCCCAGATCGTCGGTCTGGATCAGGCGGGCGTCCGGGATGACCGTGCGGATCGCCGTCATGGCGGCGCGGGTGGCGTCGACCTGATTGAGCAGCGCCGTCCAGAACGAGCGGTCGTCGGCGGCGTGCGGATACCAGTGCCCGTACAAGGCGGAGAAACGGGCGGTGGTCAGCGGTTCGTTGATCGGTGTCCATTCCGTCACCCACGGATACCGCGCCGCCACCATGGCGGCATAGCGCCCCACGCCTGCCGCGAAACCGTCGTCGAGCAGATGGGTGTGGTACGGGCCGCTGCCGTGATGGACGAGGCCGACGATGGGCCTGATCCCCAGTGCGCGCAGTCGGGCCAGGCGCGCATCCGGCCAATGCCAGTCGGGGTTTCCGGCCGCACCGGCCATCGTCCGCTCCCACAGAACGGGATAGCGCAGCGCCTTGACGCCGAGGTCGGCGAACCGGTCGAGATCGTCGAGCCGATCGTGATGGCCGCTCAGGCGGACCTGATCGGTATAACGGTCGCCCACCCGATTGACCGTGCATTCGATCCCGCCCCAAAGTTCGATCGCCGACACCGCCGTCAACGATTCCATAGCGGCGAACCGCGCAACGCCACCGCGTCAGTGCCCCTGGAAGCAAGCAGCCGAAGCAGGGCATCCACCACCTGAAAGCCTGCGAAGGGCATCGTCAGGACGGGTGGGCAAGCGGCGAGGTGTGGCGACGACCCGCCACGGGGACGAGCAGGCTGCACGACCAACATCGCCACCTGCCGCGCTACCGCCACGCGCGCGACGGCATCATGATCGCGGACGCCGGTGCTCAGCACCAGCACGCAGGGAGGTGGATCATGGTCCAGCAAGGCGGTGCCCTCGCTGGCGAGGGCGACGACCCCGACGATCGTCGCCCCGTTCGCCGCGATCACATCCGCCAGATACGCGCCGAAGAAAGCATCCTCGTGGACGAGGGCCACGCGTCTGCCACACAGGGTGCCACCCATGGAATGCGGGCTCACCTCATTCCGCCGCAGCGGTGAACAACACGCTTTGCGCGCGTGATTTCAGCTTGCGATACGCGGCGAGCGCTTGCCCGACCACCTGATCCATATTGTAATAGCGATAGGTGGCGAGACGCCCGACGAACAGCACCTGCGGCTCCGCCAGCGCCAGCGCCTCGTACCGCTTGAACAACGCCTGATTCTCGGGCCGGGGGATGGGATAATAGGGATCGCCCTCCGCCGCCGGATATTCGTAGGTGACGCTGGTGACGGGCGCGATCTGCCCGGTCAGGTGCTTGTATTCGGTCACCCGCGTATAGGGCACCGCCTCATCCGGATAGTTGACGACGGCGACCGCCTGATGCTGCACGACGGACAGGCTGCGATGCTCGAAGCGAAGCGAGCGATAGGGCAGCCTGCCGTAGCGATGACCGAAATACTCGTCGATCGGACCGGTGTAGACAAGCAGGTCATAATCGATCCCGTCCGCCAGTTCGGCGAAATCGGTACCCAGGCGCAGGTCGATGTTCGGATGGTCGAGCATCCGGGCGAACATCGCGGTATACCCCTCCGCCGGCATCGCCTGATACGTGTCGCTGAAATAGCGGTCGTCGGTATCGGTGCGGGTCGGCACGCGCGCCGTCACCGCCTTGTCGAGTTCCGACGGGTCGAGGCCCCATTGCTTGCGGGTGTAGCCGCGGAAGAACAGCCGGTAGAGTTCCCGCCCGACCGCCGACACCACCACGTCTTCCGACGTGCGGATCGCCGCCACCGGCTCCGCGCGCGCGGCCAGAAAGGCGGCCGCGTCCGCCTCCGTCTCCAGCCCCGCGTCGAACAGCATGTTGAGCGTCGTGCGATTGATCGGGATCGGCACCTGCCGGCCCCGCACCTCGGCCAGAACGCGATGCTGGTAGGGGCGCCAGTCGGTGAAGCGCGACAGATAGGCGAACACGTCGGCCGAATTGGTGTGGAAGATATGGGGGCCGTAGCGGTGGATCAGGATGCCGGCCGCATCCACCTCGTCATAGGCGTTGCCGGCGATATGAGGGCGACGATCGACCACCAGCACGCGCTTGCCGCCGTCCGCCGCCAGCCGTTCCGCCATCACGCTGCCCGCGAACCCCGCGCCGACGACGACGCAGTCGTAATGCGGGCGAACCATCGCCCGTGGCTTCACCTCGGCGATCGCGGCCAGCATGGCGGCGGCGGTCCTGTCCCACGAGGTCGCGGCCAGCGCGGCGTCCGCCTCGTCCCGCCAGTGAAGGTCGTCGCCCCGGGCCAGCGCGATCGCCCGGTCGCACGCCTCGACGAAGCGCGATCCCGCCGGGGCAATATGGACGCCCGCCATCGTGCCGTAATGCCGCGCCACATCGATGATCGGGGTGGAGACGACCGGCTTGCCCGCCGCCAGATATTCGGGAGTCTTGGTCGGGCTGATGAAGCGGGTCGCCTCGTTGATGGCGAACGGCATGATCGCGACGTCCCAGCCCGCCACCGTGCCGGGCAGGTCGTCATAGGTCCGCGACCCCGGATACTGGAGGTTGTCGCGCCGGGGCAGGTCGGCGGGATCGATCTTCGCCACCGGGCCGACGATCTCGATCGACCAGCCCGGACGGGCATCGGCCAGTTCGCGGAGCAGGTCCAGATCCATCCGCTCGTCGATCACGCCGTAGAAGCCCAGCCGTGGCCGGTCGCCCCGTGCGGCGGTGCCGCCCTGGCGGGCACGGGCGAAATGGTCGACATTGACGCTCGACGGAAACGGGCGGACATCGGCATGGTGCACGCGCTTGGCTTCGTAGAGGCTGTAGCCGCCGGTGAAGACGAGGTCCGCCGCCGCGAACAGCCGGGTCTCCAGCGTCAGCAGATCGGGCGGCGCGAAGCGGAACGCCGACAGGTCGTCCATGCAATCGTACACGGTGCAGCCCGCGACCACCGTGTCCGAAAAGGCCAGCATCATCGGCGTGTAGTACCAGCGCACCGCGACCGGCGGTTCGGCGGCCAGGAAAGCCTTCAACAAGCCGGCCAGCGCGAGCTCGGTCGCCGCCGGATCGAGCCCGTGCGGCAACCGGGGCGTCACGATCCGCACCCCCCGGTCCTCGCGGATGACGAAGCCGGGCGTCGCGGCGCCCGGTTCCGGTTCTTCCCAGAACACGACGTCCATCCGTCCGGCGAAGCGGGTCATCAGATGCTGCGGTCGCTGGAACACGAAGTCCCAGCGCAGATGCGAGAAGCACAGGAGCAGTCCCGACCGCGATGACGTCGATACGGGGTGGCGCGGGGCTGCGGTGTTCATCGATATCTCCAGACCAGGCCCCCACCTGTTCCAGTCGCTAGCGGCTGATCCGACTACCTCTCTCTAACCCACGTGAAGAAAAGGAAAAAACTGACTGAGCCAGATTAATGTCCGGCCGTGTCTACGGCCCGGGCGATCTTGCCGCCGAGATGCCCGAAATCATGATCGTGGACGAGTTGACTAAGCGAGGACTTGTCGAGTGCTTCGAGCACGTCGGCGAGTTCGGCGTCGGCGGCGAAGCCCGGCGCGAAATGGCGGCCGTAGACCAGACGCAACGTCGCGATGCGGGTGTTACCATGCTTGCGGCTGATCTCGCCATCCCGGTTGCGGTGGCGGCCACCCAGGCCCGGCTGATCGATCATGTGTGTTCCCCAACTGTCGAAAACCATGATTCCGGAAGGACCCGACCCGCCGACCCCGCCTATGGGCCAATACCGGGGGGCATCCGACACGCGATCACCGATAGCGCACCACTGCGCACGTCCGCGCCCGTCAACCGGTGGCATATTCCATCTGCGGCGCCAGCACCGCGTCGCCATCGCTGTGGACGCTGACCGGGACCGATTTGGCGGCGGGCGTCTTGCTGCCGACCGCATGGTGCCATACCGGCATCAGCACGTTGCATTCGGGATAATATCCACGCTCACCCGGCAGGAATGCTCTGGCGGGTATGCGCTCGCCGCGCAGCTTCATATCAGCGGTCCGGTCGCCATGGCGGTCGCCGGCCTGCTGATCGGCAACAAGGGCGTCGCCGATGCTATGAGCGACATCACGCGCGATTATCTGCTGAAGTTCTGGGCGTTGATCGACGACATCCTCAACGCGGTGCTGTTCCTGCTGATCGGGCTTGAGGTCGTGACCATCCCCTGGGACCCGCGGCTGATCGCACTCGGGCTTGCGGCCGTGCCGTTGGTACTGCTCGCCCGCGGGATCGCGGTCGTCGCTCCGCTCGCGGTCCTGCGACCAATCCTGTCGCTGGGGCGGCTCGCACCGTTGACGCTGATCTGGGGCGGCCTGCGTGGCGGCATTTCGGTGGCACTGGCCCTTGGCCTGCCGGACGGCCCCGCGCGGTCGATCGCGTTGGCTGCCACCTACATCGTCGTGCTGTTCTCGGTCATCGTGCAGGGCGGCACCGTTGAGCGCGTGCTTGACCGAGCCAAAGCGCACGATGCGACGTAGCTGGTCACGTACCCATCGCTTGGACAGGCGCAGCGGTGCAAAGAGAGCCTGAGCAGACTAATCTATGTGAGTGGCGCATTTCTTTCGCTCTTCGAGCAGGTGAGTTGGCATGACGGAAGCGACAGGAAACAGCGCCCGGTATCGGGCAATCTTCGAGAGCGCGGTTGATTTCGCGATCATCGGCCTTGGCACCGATGGCCTGATTACTGACTGGAACACCGGGGCCGAACGGATCTTCGGATGGACGGCCGAGGAGATCCGTGGCCAGCCTGCAGATCGCTTTTTCACGCCCGAGGATCAGGCGGCAGACCGCCCCGGTGTCGAGATGCATTGCTCGCTTACCGAAGGGCGGGCAACAGATGAGCGCTGGCACCTGAAGAAAGATGGGACGCGCTTCTGGGCCAATGGCGAGATGATGCCATTGCGAGCCGAGGATGGCTCCCACATCGGCTACGTTAAGATTCTCCGTGATCGCACGGCGCAGCGCCGAATTGCCGAGGAGGCCCGCCTTGATGCCGAATTTCTTCGCGGAATTCTCGCGTCGTCAGACGATTGCATCAAGATTCTCGATCTGGACGGCGATCTCGTGTCCATGACCGAAGGCGGCATGAAGGTCATGGAAGTCACCGACTTCGAAGCGATCCGCGGCTGTGCCTGGACCAGCTTCTGGACCGATCAGGGCAACGCCGATGCCAAGGCCGCGGTTGAAACGGCGCGTCATGGGGGGACCGCACACTTCCGTGGACCGGCAACAACGATGGCCGGCACGCCGAGATGGTGGGACGTGAAGGTCACGCCGATCCTTGGCCTCGACGGCAAACCGGAAAAGCTGCTCGCCGTCTCCCGCGATGTGTCCGTTCAGCGGCGCGGGGAGGTCAACCGGGACGCCTTGCTGGAGCTCGGCGATCGGTTGCGCGACTGCAACTCGACCGCTGAGATCGCCTATGCGGCGGGCGAAATTCTTGGGCGCACACTGGCCGTCGATCGCGTGGGTTATGGCGAAGTCGAGCCGACAACGGATACGCTGATCATCGAACACGACTGGACGGCGCCTGACGTTGCGTCGGTTCAGGGCGTCGTCCACTTCCGTGACTATGGCTCCTACATCGAAGATCTGAAGCGCGGCCGAGATGTCGTGATCGACGGGATGGCCGCGGATCAGCGAGCGAATGTTGAAGCGCTTCGACAGGCGGCAGCGACCGCTCTGGTGAACATCCCTATCATGGAGCGCGGCGCACTGGCGGCGATCCTCTTCGTCAATCAACGCGACGCCCGCATCTGGTCGGGGGCGGAGATCGCCTTCATCCGCGAGATCGCCGACCGAACACAGGTTGCGATCCAGCGGCACAAGGCGGAAGCCAGGTTGAACGACCTTGCCATCTCGCTTGAAGAACAGGTCGAACAGCGCACCGCCGATCGTAATCGCCTCTGGACGCTGTCGCGCGACGTCATGCTCGTGGCGGGGTTCGACGGGACGATCGCCGCCGTCAATCCGGCGTGGATGACGACCCTCGGCTGGTCTGAAGACGAACTGCTGTCCCGCAATTTTCTCGACCTCGTCCATCCCGACGATCTGATCGCCACGCAGAACGCCGCTGGAGCTTTGGCAGAAGGTACTGTCATCAGCCGGTTCGATAACCGGTATCGTCACAAGGACGGCAGCTATCGCACCCTGACATGGACCGCCGCACCCGGAGACGGACTGATCATCGCGGTCGCCAGAGACATCACGGCGGAACAGGATCAGGCCGAGGCGCTGCGCCATGCCGAAGAGGCGCTTCGGCAGGCCCAGAAGATGGAAGCGGTCGGTCAGTTGACCGGCGGTCTGGCCCATGACTTCAACAACCTGCTGACCGGTATGATGGGCAATCTCGAACTGCTCCAGATTCGCGTGGCGCGCGGCCGCCTGGAGGATATCGACCGCTTCATCAACGCAGCGCAGGGTGCAGGGCGCCGCGCGGCCGCGCTTACCCAGCGGCTGCTCGCCTTCTCAAGGCGCCAGACGCTCGATCCCAAGCCGACCGATGTAAACCGGCTGATCGCCGGCTTCGAGGAGATGGTGGCCCGCACGGTAGGGGCGACGGTCGATATCGAGATCCTCGGGGCCGTTGGCCTATGGCCGACCGAGATCGATGCAGGCCAGCTTGAGAACGCCATCCTCAATCTGTGCATCAACGGTCGCGACGCCATGCCGAACGGTGGCAAGCTCACGATCGAAACGGCCAATAAGTGGTTCGACGAGCGTGCTTCGCAGGACCATGAACTACCACCCGGCCAGTACATTTCGGTCTGCGTGACGGACAACGGCACAGGCATGCCGCCAGAGGTGATCAAGCGGGTGTTCGAGCCGTTCTTCACGACCAAGCCGATCGGGCAGGGAACGGGCCTTGGCCTATCGATGATCTACGGCTTCGCACGCCAGTCCGGCGGCCATGTCCGCATCTATTCGGAAGTCGGCCAGGGCACGACGGTCTGCGTCTATCTGCCGCGGTATCACGGTGATGTCATCGATGAGGCGGCAGAGATGCAGCGAGCCGCGGCGGAAATCGCTGGTGGGCAAACGATCCTCGTCGTGGACGACGAGGCGACGATCCGTCATCTCATTGATGAGGTGCTGGACGAAAGTGGCTACACGGTGATTGGCGCGGCGGATGGTGCCTCCGCCCTCAAAGTCCTGCAATCGGGTGCGCGCATCGAACTGCTCATCACCGACGTCGGGTTGCCGAACGGCATGAACGGTCGTCAGGTGGCTGATCACGCCCGTTTGCTCAGGCCGGGCCTCAAGGTGCTCTTCATCACGGGGTTCGCCGAGAACGCCGCAGTAGGCAACGGCCACCTTGAGCCAGGTATGGAGTTGCTCACCAAGCCGTTCACGCTTGACGCGTTGACGAGTAAAGTCGGGGCGATGATTAAATCTCCGACCTGATAAAGTCCGGCACCGGCCGTTTAGCCGCGCGCTTGGGGCCGTCCCGCTTGAGAAGGCCAAGGGGCGGGAGCATGACCTGCGCGTGAATTGCGCCTGCCGAGCACCGCAGCTGGGTTTCCTTCAGTAATTGCAAGCGCCCCCGTGATCGCGCAGACATGGGTGGTACAAAGGGGGCTCGGAGCAGAATGATCATGAAGCGCCGTGTCCTGGAGCAGTTGCCACTGCTCCAGGAGCGCCGAGGGTTGGCCTACACGACGGCGCTTCTGTTGTCGGCCTTGGCGTGGTGGGTTCGCTGGGAACTGGATGCGGCCTTCCCTCCGGGCTTTCCCTACTTGACGTTCTTCCCAGCAGTAATCGTCACGTCATTCCTGTTCGGACGGGGACCAGGGACACTCTCGGCTTTCGTCTGCGGTATTCTGGCCTGGTACTTCTTCATACCGCCGATCCACACGTTTGCCCTGACCGGGCGCACGCTTGTAGCGCTTGGCTTCTACGCTGGTGTGGTCGCTGTCGACATCGGCCTCATCCATGCCATGCAGCGCGCCAACCAGCGATCTTCACGACTGGCAACAGAGCAGCGTCGATTGGCTGAGCATACAGAGTTGCTCTTCAGTGAACTACAGCACCGGGTATCCAACAATATCCAGATGGTGGGGGCGATGCTGTCACTGCAACAACGGCAGGTTGTCGATCCGGCAGCGCAGCTGGTCCTTGCCGACGCCTCTACCAAGCTTCAGCTCATCGGCAGGATACAGCGGCAGCTGTATTCAACGACGGGTGAGCAGGTTCCTCTGGATGTCTTCCTGCGCGATCTGATGGCGGATCTCTCCGCTGCAGACAGTAAGCCGGGTATCGTTCATCGGATCGACGCCGAACCGGGAATCCTGCTTCCTCCAGATGCGGCGATCCCGCTGGCCCTCATCATGGCCGAAGGTATCGCAAATGCGATGGAGCACGGCTTTGCCGACCATGACGTTGGCATGATCGTGGTCAGTTTGGCCCGCAAGGACGGAGCGATAGAGCTTTGTGTCGTTGATGATGGCGCCGGGCTACCATCAGACTTCGATCTGAGCCATTCGAAAAGCCTCGGTTTAAAGGTCGTCCGCAGCCTCGCAAGACAGATGGGAGCGCAACTAAGCATTGATAAACGCTCGGCAGGCGGAACGGCGTTACGGCTGATCCTTGCTGACGACACTTCAAAATTCTACGTGAGCTGACGAATCCCCTGCAGCTTACGCATGATTATAACCCTTACCTCAGAAGCACTTGCTACGTGCTTGCATGCCTTGTCAGCGTTATAAGCTGAAACGTTGACAGGCTTCGACGCTTTGCATGTTACTCATCTCCGATGACACCCGATGTCACGCCGAATCATAGTCATGATAGAACGGCTATTTTAATTTAAATCAATGTCTCGAAACTATTGATTTTCGAACCCATCGAATGTCTTCGATTTGCAATATCGAAATATCTGCATGTAGCGGTGAGCGGTCCGGCCGATTTTGGTGATCATGCCTACAGTTTCCACCTTTCGACTCTGTAAATCGACCTAACCCAATGCGCGTTTTTGTGTTACGGTGAACCTACACAAATGACCGGCTTTGGGTGCAACCAAAAGTCGTTGATCCGCGCCTATCGTAACGTCCTTAGGGTATGGAACTTGGGCTATTGTAAAGGCGTCCTTCTAGGCTGAAAAGGATATGATAAGTATGAAGGTAGCAGAGCTGATGAGCCGGGATGTCGAGTTCATTGAGAAGAACAACACCATTCAGGCCGCCGCTGTGCTGATGGGAGAAATCGACGTTGGCGCACTGCCGGTGGGGAGCGCGGACAACCCGGTGGGCGTCATCACGAGCCGGGACATCTTATACCGGATCTGCTCGACCGGCAGGGATCCGGCGACGACGCTGGTCGGCGAGGCGATGACGGAACATGTCTATACCTGCCACCCAGACGAGGATGTCGAGGCGGCGCTCGACCTGATGGCGGGGTTCCACGTCCGCAGGCTACTGGTGCGCGGGTCCGACGGCGGGACCGTCGGCTGGCTCACCTTGGGCGACATATCACGCAAGCTGCTGATCGACAGCGGCACCGTTCGCGACGGTCTGGCCGACCTCAGTCGGTATAGCCGGCGAGACGTCAGCGACGGGCATCATTCTCGCGATTGAGGCGGAGCACGATGTCGTTCGACAGGTCGAGCCTGACCGCCAGATAGGCAAGGTAGGCGCGGCACACTGCCGCCTCCCGTCCGATGACGGCGATCGACACGGCATAGAGACGCTCGGCGATGCGAGGCGTCTCAACCTGGCGGACGAGGCTTTCGATCGAGGGCGGACGCTCGATCTCCACCAGGATATCGCGCCGGACATCCGCTGCGAGGGGACCGGTGTCGGCATAGGCCACCAGCCGTTCGCGTTCGGCCGGTTGCAGGCCCCCATCGGCATGGCCCGCAGCCGCCATTGCCCGGATCAGCAACGCCGCCTCCGCCGGCGAAACGCCGGACAAATCCGTCGGGTCACGTTGCATCAACTGAACGCGATTGCGCAGATGCGCGTCCAGTATCTTGACGGCCAGCACCCGGTCCAGCACCGCGCGGCGAAGGGAGGCATGATCGGGTTCCCCCTCCCGCACCATCCGCCCGCTGCCGACCGACCCGCCATCGCGCGCCGCGCGCAGGACCCAGTCGGGATTGGCGAGTCCGTCCACGCTCTGGTTCAGGCCGATGGTCATCCGGCGTCGACCGTCGCCGCCAACGCCGCCTCGATCTGTTCGAGCAGCCGCGAAAAGTCGATCGGCTTGGGATGATAGTCGGTGCATCCCGCCGCGATCGCCTTGTCCCGGTCCCCGGTCATCGCGTGCGCGGTCAGCGCGATGACCGGGATCGCGCGCGTCGCGTCGTCGGCGCGCAGTTCGCGGACCGCCGAATAACCGTCGAGCACGGGCAGGTTGACGTCCATCAGGATCAGGTCGGGGCGGCCGGCACGGGCGGCGTCCACGCCGGCGCGGCCGTCATTCGCGACGACCACGTCATATCCCTTGCGACGGAGACGCCGTGACAGGAAATCCCAGATCTCCTCATGATCTTCCACCAGCAACAGGGTCGCCATCAATCTGCTCCGCTCGGGGTTGGGGCCGTTCCGGGGGGGTGATCCGCCAGGAATGCCTTCAGTTTCGCTGCCAAGGCGGTGCCGTTGGCCGCCTCGATCATGTCGGCATCAATGGCCCGAACCGCGCGACGCGCCTCCGCGCCCATCCCGGCCGAGAGCACGACGATCGGGGTGGCGGCGCCGATCCGTTCACGGATCGCGGGTAATTCGCCCAGCCCATCGGGAGCATCCGCGAGATCGATCAGCACTAGTTGCGGCGGATGCGCCGGCAAGGCGTCGGCCAGCAGAGCAGCGATGCTAGTACTGCCCAGGGTCCAGCCCTCGCTGTCGAACGCGGCCCTCAGCGCCGCCTCGGTATCCCCGTCCGACCCGGCCAGCAGCGCCTGCGGCGTCTCCGCGACCCGGTATCGATCAAGGATCGTCTTCAGCCGCGTCCAGTCGACCGGCTTGGGCAGATGGTCGACCGCGCCCATCGACAGCGACAGCCCGCGTTCGCGGCTGACCGTGACCATCACCACCGGCGTATCCGCCAGCAGGGGGTCCGCCTTCAGCGCGTTCAGCACCGCCCAGCCGTCCATCCTCGGCATCATTACGTCGAGCATGATCGCGCTCGGCCGATAGCGGTGCGCCATCGCGAGCCCGGCCTTGCCGTCGCTGGCGGTCAGAACCTGAAACCCTTCGCGTTCCAGAAAACGCTGGAGCAGTTCGCGCATCGGCCGTTCGTCGTCGATCACGAGCACCGTCGAACGGGCTTCGATCAGGATCGGCCGATCTTCGTCCGGCGGGGTGACGTCCTCCTGCAGGTCGGCCAGCACCGCGAGGCGGAAGCACGACCCCTTTCCGGGCCGGCTGTCGACCGTCACAGTGCCGCCCAGCCGCTGCGCGAAGGCGCGCGTGATCGCCAGCCCCAGGCCGCTGCCGCCATATTGCCGCGTCACCGAATTGTCCGCCTGTACGAACCGCTCGAACAAGCGCCCGACCTGTTCGGCCGTCATGCCGATCCCGGTGTCGCGCACCTCGAACGTGACGAACGTGCCATCGCGACGGGCGGACAGGGTGATCTGTCCGTCGCTAGTGAACTTGGCCGCGTTGCTGACCAGATTGAACAGGCACTGACGCAGCTTGACGACGTCGGAGCCGATCTCTCCGAGCGGCATCGGCACGTCGACGACGAACCGGTTGCTGTTCTTGGTCACCAGCGCCTGCGCCGTATCGACGACGGTGCCGATCAGGGCGTCCGCGTCGAACCGCTCGATATACAGCTCGTCTCGGCCCGCCTCGATCTTCGACAGGTCCAGCACAGCGTTGATGAGGTCCAGCAAATGCCGCGCATTGGCGGTAATCTTGCCCAGATCAGTGCGGACTTCGGCAGGGTCCGCCCCGTCGAAATCCTCCTCCAGCATCTCGGCATAGCCGATGACCGCGCTAAGGGGCGTGCGCAGTTCATGGCTCATGTTGGCGATGAACTGGCTTTTCGCCAGCGCCGCTTCCTCCGCCTTGAACTTCGCAGCGGCGAGTGCACGCTCCGCAGCCTTGCGTTCGCCGATCTCGCTGTGGATACCGACCCATTCCAGTACGGCCCCGTCGGTCCCGCGGACCGGGGCTGCGCGTGCCTGCATATCGATATACGCCCCGTCGTGGCGACGGATGCGGTGTTCGATCTCATAGACCCGACCGGTTACCGCTGCGTCGACCCACGCCGCTCTACTCGCCTCCTGATCGTCAGGATGGATCGCGCCCACCCAGCCGAAGCCAAGCATGTCATCGAACGACTGTCCCGTGAACGCCTCCCAGCTGGGCTGAGGATCGCGGAACTCCCCGTCGCTACCGGTCGTCCATACGATCGCCGATGTCGCCTCGATCAGCGACCGGAAGCGTGCCTCGCTCCGGCGCATCGCAGATTCGGCCGCGCGGGTCGCCGCTAACGAACGGGCAAAGTCGCGGCCACGCCAAGTCGCGCCGGCGATGGCAGCTAGGCCAGCGATACCGAGACCGAGGCGGGTGGGTATGCGCGCGGGCGCGGATTGACGGGGAGGGGCGGCAGTCACAGCAGCTATAACGCGTGGCCTCCCCTTCGATCCTCCCTGGCCGCCGGAACGCGGACAAAGAGCCGACGTTCAGAAGCTGTTATGGGACGAGCGTTCCCGCTGGGGAGCACCGGTTCGTGACATTCGATCAACTTGCATCGTTCGGGATCATTGGGGCGGTGGTGGTCCTGCTGGTATGGGATCGGCTGCGATATGACGTGGTCGCGGTGCTGGCCTTGCTGGCGACAGTGCTGCTGGGCCTTGTGCCAGCCAAGGCTGCCTTTGCGGGGTTTGCAGACGACATCGTCATTATCATCGCGTCGGCACTGGTTGTCAGCGCGGGCATCGCCCGATCCGGGATCGTCGATGCCCTGATTCGCCCATTTGCCGCACGGCTCGATACGCCCGGTCGCCAGATCGTCGGCCTCGGCGGTGCCGTGGCGATCCTGTCGGCCGTCATGAAGAATATCGGCGCGCTCGCCATCTTCATGCCCGTCGCCACACAACTCGCCCGGCGGCACCGTACCAAGCAGCATTTCGTGCTGATGCCGATGGCGTTCGCGTCGCTCATGGGCGGACTGATGACGCTAGTCGGCACGTCGCCGAATCTCGTGGTCAGCCGCGTTCGCCAGGATCTGCTCGGCAAGCCGTTCGGCATGTTCGATTATCTACCAGTTGGCTTGGGCATAACACTGATCGGCATGATCTTCCTGTCGTTTGGCTGGCGACTGTTGCCGGCGGACCGGCAGGGGTCGCGATCGGCGGAAGATGCTTTCTCGGTGGAGGATTACGTCTCCGAACTGCGACTGTCAGACGATTCCGCATTTGTCGGCCAGACCGTCGCGGACATTGAGAAGCTGGCATCAGGGGAAGTCCACGTCGTCGGGATCATCCGCGAACGGTTCCGTCGGCTGGTGCCGGACCCCGACTGGACGATCTCGATCGACGATGTGCTGCTTATCAGGGGCGACGCACCGGCATTGCAAAGGGTAGTGATTGGTGCCGGTCTCGTTCCCGCAGCGGATCGGACAGTGGATGGCGGCAACCTGTCGATCGCGGAGGCGATCGTCCAGAAGGAATCGCCGCTGATCGGACAGACCTCGTCCACCGCCCGACTGGCCGAGCAGTTCGGGCTGACGCTGATCGCCATCAGCCGGACCGGCCATCGGTTTCGGCGACGGTTGCGGCAGGTGTCGCTCAGGGAAGGCGACCTGCTGCTGCTGCGCGGGCCCGAACACGGTCTGGGCGAACGGCTGACCACGGCCGGCCTGTTCCCCTTGGCCGAACGCCGGCTTCAGGTAGGTCGCCGTCGATCGGTCTGGGTACCGGCTGGCATCGTCGTGCTGACCGTGCTGGCGCTGGCGTTGCAAGTCGTACCGGTGGCGATCGCCTTCTTGGCAGCGGCAACTGCGATGATCGTGTCCGGCGTGTTGAAACCGGATGAGGCCTATGGCGCGATCGAATGGCCGATCCTGGTGCTGATCGCGGCACTTATCCCGGTAAGCGGCACGCTGGAAACCACTGGCGGCACGGCGATCATCGCCAGCGGCCTGTCGACGGTGGCGGCGCAACTGCCGCCGTTCGCGATCATCGCGCTTGTCATGGCGGCCGCAATGGCCGTCACGCCGTTTCTGAACAATGCGGCGACTGTGCTGGTAATGGCCCCGATCGGAGCAACGATGGCGCAGCAACTGGGCCTGCGCCCGGATGCCTTCCTGATGGCGGTGGCGGTGGGGGCCGGTAGCGATTTCCTGACGCCGATCGGACATCAGTGCAATACGCTCGTGATGGGGCCGGGAGGGTACCGGTTTGCCGATTATGCCCGGTTGGGCATCCCGCTGTCGCTGCTGATCCTCAGCCTCGGTACGACGCTCATCCTGTATTTCTGGCCGTTGTAGGTGCCACCGATGGGTACCGCCGACAACTTGATGGCCCGCCTGTCGATTCCCATGCCGCCATGGGAGGCTGCCCTGGCGCTCGCCTGTGTCGGCGTGGCGGCCATGGCAGGGCATTTCGTCACTCGTTGGTTGGGCCCGGGGACGGAGCGGTGGTTCCGGGCCCGGCTAGGTGAGCGGGAAGACATGGTCGGGCGTCGCATACCGGCGATGATCCGTTACGCCACCGGCGCGTTGATCCTGGCCGTCGTGCTAGCGCTGCTCGGGTTGTCGGCCACCGCGACGCTGGTTGTCGCGACCGGGCTGGGCGGCGCGCTGGGACTGTTCCTGTTCACGCTGCTGCGCGCTGCCGGTGTGCCTGTCGCCGTGGGCGTGGTGCTGGCCTTCGGCATCTTCGTATCCGTCGTGGCTTCGTCGCAGGGCGGGCTCGATCCCCTAACCCGCGGGCTGGACAGCGCCGGAGTGAATGTGGGCACGCGGCGGGTGTCGCTGCTGGGGCTCTCCAGTTTCGTACTGGTGGCGGCGATCCTGTTCACTGCCACCAAGATCGCCAACCGGCTGATGACCCATGCCGTCGGCCGACTGACCGCGCTAGACCTGTCGCAGCGGGTGCTGGTGCAGAAGATCGGCAGTCTGGCCGTGGTGGTCGCCGCCATCCTGCTGGGCATCGACGTGCTGGGCATCGATTTCACGACGCTGACGGTCTTTTCCGGCGCCTTGGGGTTGGCCGTCGGCTTCGGCCTGCAAAAGACATTCGGCAATCTGATCGCCGGTCTGATCCTTCTGATGGACAAGTCCGTGAAGCCGGGAGACGTGGTCGCGGTGGGCACCACGTTCGGCGCCATCAACAAGATCGGCGTCCGCGCCGTTTCCGTCATCACCCGCGACGGCAAGGAACACCTCATCCCCAACGAACAGCTGATGACCCAGCCGGTCGAGAACTGGTCATTCTCCAGCCGTGAGGTGCGCATTCACATCCCTGTTGTCATCTCGTACGCCAGCGACTTGTCATTGGCGCAGAAGCTAATGATCCAGGCGGCGACTGCGTCGCGCCGCGTGCTCAACAGCCCCAGTCCGACCGTCTGGCTGCTCGCCTTCGACGATCGCGGGCTGGAACACGACATCATGGTGTGGATCATCGATCCCGAACAGGGTGTAGGCAATGTTCAGTCAGATATCCTCAACCGGCTCTGGGTGCTATTTCGCGAACACGGTATCGGACTGCCATATCCTCAGCGCGACCTGCATATTTCGCACGGACTGCCCTATGATCCCGGTGCCAATCTGCGCGAACGGGAGACGAAGCGAGACGCGTTCGGAGATCGGTGACTGCCGGCCGACTAGCCCCTTGACCACTACGACGCTTCATGCTGCTCTGGCTGAATAAACGACGGGATGTGATTAGTCCGCGCCGTCGCCCCGGCAGCACCACCGCCAAGAACATCATACCTTCGACAAAGCGACCACCGTAGATCGCTTCATAACGGCTCAAATGCGTCACGTAGATTCCGACGCAATAGGTCAAGTTCTGAGGTGGCCCCCTAATTGACCTGACAGGATCTCGCTCTTGGATAAGAGTGAGGCATATGACTGACGGTACGACCAGGCGTTACAATGATGGCGAGGTCCTTTCCGGTGTGCAGCGCCGGAGGCG
>Ga0265797_10001245_pt1 | contig 45091 bp, 33 predicted proteins | sample P2T30metagenome_FD_192433 | JGI IMG/M metagenome (GOLD analysis project Ga0265797, IMG submission 192433) | Plant litter microbial communities from East Loma Ridge, Irvine, California - P2 T30 | ecosystem: Environmental > Terrestrial > Plant litter > Unclassified | place: USA: California...
GCCTGGCGGTAGTGCTTCAGCGTTTCTTCGGTAATGCCGCGCACGCTTTTCCCATGAAATGCCACGCAATCCTTGCGCAACCGTGCGAACGCCAGCCAGGGTTCAAGCAGCATCTGGTAGAACGCGAATCCACCATCCGTCCGCAGGAAGCGAAATTCGGTGATGTAGCCGTTGAAGTAGCGCAGCGATCCATCCTGGCGAACCAGGGAAACGGTCGCCATCCTCCCCATCAGCAGTTTCTGGGGGATGCGTGCATCATCCGAGAGTACTTCGACCAGGAAGCGAAAGCCCCGCGAGACTTCTTCGCGCGCCGTCAGCCGGTTCGGAAGCAGGATGGCAGGGGGACCATCATCGAAAGGAAATTCGAGCCGCAAGAGCCGGTTGTGCTGCGCATCGCCGTTGAACGCCGACAGTGCGGCGCCTGCCGCGATACCATCACTTGTACCCATTGACGACCTCCGATCGTTGCCTGGCAAGGCCAAAACGCGCGTCGAAAAAAATCCAGCGGTCACAGTACCGTGATGTCACTTTTGGGAAACTGACGAGGATCAACACATTTCCCAGTGTCATGCATACAGCTTCTCCAGCTGCGATTGGTCAGCGCTACCGAACGCCAGCATCAGCGCGCCGTCGGTGCCGGCCATCAGCATCGCAAGCTCATCTCCGTCGCGCCGCAGCGCCGGCCAGGTCGAGTGTCGAACGGATGTCCGGACGGCTGGCCTGACCTGTCGTCCCGGTCAGGAACGTACTCCACCCAAGCCGGCGCGGCGAGCCGCGCGTGCTCAGGGTGAAGCGCTCGATGCAGGCAGGCTGCAGCAGCAGCCGTACTTCGTAACGCAGGGTCGGCAAAGCGAACAGGCGCGCCATTTCCTCCAGCGCAGCCAGCGCGCGGCCACCCGGCAGAAAGCTGGACACCTGCGTTTCGTCCAGGGGGCCGATGTGCAGCCGGGCGCAGCGATCGTGACGCCACAGGCGCGTGCCCAGCGCTGCGCCGGCGCCGAGGCGCGGCATCGCCGCGCCAAGCGTGCTGCGCTGATGCGCCGGTATGGCGTCCCAGCAGCCGACGAACTGTTCCAGCCTGACTGGCGTCGCAAAGTAAGCGCTCAGGGCCCGCTCGACGGCGTTTGCCGACACTGGCCGGGTCCGAAGAATGGCGGAAAAATAGCCCGCAGTTTCTTGCCGCACATGCTTGGCGGATCCCGATCGGGCAGCGTGTGGGCGCACCCCTGCCAATGCAGTCAACAAGGGAAGCAGCGTGTCCTCGCCACGAACATCGAGGCCATGTTCGACACGGTACTTCCCCCATGCTTCATAGAACATTCCCACCAGGCGATTCGACAGGAGGTCCACCAGTGCGTGTTGACTTGCATCGGCATCGAACAGCCTGCGCGCCGCAATGCGTTCCGTGTCGTGCAGGGGCAGGGTGCCACATGCGCCGAGCAGGCCGATGAACGCCGGGGTGATCTCGATCTGTACGAGTCGGCCGCTGCGCAGCGCATCGCATTCGTCGGCGGTGCCAGCGTCGATTGTCAGCGCCTGGACTTCACTTGCCGGAAACGATAGCGACAGGGTGTTCCGGAACATGATGACTTCCCGGAACGCGCGTTCATGGCTCACGCCCTGGCGCCGCAACGTGCGCAGCAGGAGATTGAGCGCTTGCGTGAAGGTGAATCGCTGCGGCTGTTCCAGCAGCAGGCCGATCACAGCAGGTGCTGGTATCCGCTTCGGGGCTTGCATCGGTACAGTTCCTTTCCGCTCTGCCGGGACACGATGACGAGTTCGACAAAGCTGTTCATCTGTACATAGAGCGCAAAAAACTGGTCCAACACGTGTACGAAGGGATACAGGCCCGCGCCGGCGTAAGCATCCTCTTCCAGCGTGATGCGCATTTCAGTCCCGTGTACCAGCGATGCGCCACGCCTGTGCTTGATCCACGCCGTGGTCTCGCCCGCGTCGAGTGCGACGATGCCGCTGATCTGGCGGCGCGATACAGGCGATGGAGCAAGGTCGTACAAGGTCAGCATCTCACGCAGGCCATCAGCCCCTTCCAGCGCCAGCGAGCGAGCGTTGAGAGTCAGGTGAGAAATCAGGCGCCACTGCATCCCCGGACCGTTGGACAGCCGGGCCGGCCGCGTCGGCCTGCGCAGCAGACGGATCAGGTGCGTGCCAGTCGCGCCGGGAAAGAACAGATCGCCCTCCGGCGCACCGATCCTGAGCGCACAGGGCAGGTCGCGGTTCGTGCAGGTCAACTCTATGGACAGGATATTTTTCTCGATCGCGAATGGGTCGCAGTCGGCATTGACGAGCGTGATCGACTTTTCGTGTCCGGGACTGTAGACGGCCACAGCGTCGTCATGGCGCATCAGCCAGTAGCAGCCGCCACCGGGACCGGTTTCCTGCGCGTGGCCCAGCGCATAAAACGGCCGGAACTCGGTAACGACGGCATCGCCACCACGCTGCGACACCATGTGCACCCGGTCGACCGAATGCACTTCGTATGCTTGCGGATATTTGCCATGCGCAAGCAGCGTGTAGTCGGCCGACAACTGGTCGACCGTGATCGGCACGCCGGGCTGCCTGAACAGGTTGACGACTGGCGTGCAGCCTTGCAGCAGTTGCTGTTTCGACAGCCTGGCCAGCATGCGCGCACCGTCACCATCGGGACGTGCTCCGCCGATCGCCAGGTGCAGCGTGCACTGCGTGCAGCTGGCCGGCAGACGCGATTGCAGGACAGGCAGGTCGATATCGAAGAAGTTGAATTTGTCCGGGAAAGCGAAGTACTCGGCAAGAATGCGGTAAGCCGGGTGCGAGCGGGCGCCGAACGGGATCAGTGCTTCGTCATCGGCAAAGCCGACCGTGCTGACCGGTATCGCAGGCAGCCGCTCCCACGGCCCGTGTTCATCGCACTGCAGGTAGGCGGCCTGGGTGCGCATGAACAGCGCGTCGCGCAGTGCGGCGCAAAAAGACGTATCGCCATCGATATACACGCGCATCGTCGTGGCCGCATCGAGCGTCATGCCCGGCTGCGCCGCGGCGAGCTGCAAGGTCAGTGACGAGGTGGCCTCGGCAGGCAGCCGCGTCGCTACCGGTGCGCGGATCAGTGCCTCGAAATGGGCGCCGGCCAGCACGACACCTGATGGCGCGACCTCATAGACCGTCTGGAAAGTGCATGGTACCCCAGCGACAGGCGCGGACTCGAGCAGGGTGCCGCGCGCGACGGGGCCGGATACCGCTTCTCCCTGTACGCCGTCGCCGCTCGATACGCGAGCGATCGCGCACGAAGGAAAAGGCCGAAGGTAATGGGGATAGAGCTGCTCGAGCAGCGCTTCGGTGAACTGGGGATAGGCATCGTCCAGGCGCTTCGCTACCCGTGCATTGAGCAGGGCGACAGCCTGGATCAGCCGCTCCACATGAGGGTCGTCGCAAGTCTCGCCATCCATCTGCAGTTGCGCCGCGACCTTCGGAAAGCGCTGCGCGTAAGTGCGGCACAGCGACCTGAGGGTCACCAGTTCATGCTCGTATTTCGTGAACAGTTCGTCCATCAGGATATTCCGCTAGTGGTTCGAGCCTTCGATCGAATACTGCTGGAGCGATGGCCGAAAGACGGCATTGAACGCCATCGGCCCGGTCAGCGCATCGCCCTTCAAGCGGGCGGTGATCACGAAGTCGACGCGATTGATTGCGCCTTTGCGCGGTGTGAGTGTCACTGCCACGTTGTGCAAGCGCGGCTCATGGCGTTCGATTGCCAGCCGGACGGCCTTGCAGATTTCCTGCTGGTCGGTGTCGCTGTTCATGCACATGCCGGCAAAATCGATCAGGCCGTAGTTCACGATGGAGTCCGACACTGCCGGGTAGGGCGCCAGTGATGCCGGCGCCAGCGCGGTGCGCGAATTGAGCAGCGCCTGCAGGTCGCGCGCGATGCCAGCCACGGCGTTGTCGCGTGCGTGTGCGCCGGCAGCGCGACGGTTGCTGCAGGGCCGCGCATCGGTCTGCGCCAGTCGATCGAACAGTCCGCAGATCAGGTCCGACATCCGTTTCTCCTCGGAGAAGCAACACGATCACGGCAGCCATTATCGATTTTTGAATGCTGGAAACATTGTGTTCGCGCAATCAAATCATCGTCCGCCAACGATGGCGTTGAATATGAGTCTGATCAACGCCTACCTTGAACCATCAGGCCATGCTTCCAAGAATCTGCGAATCAACAAGGTCACGACGGAGGAATGGATGAGCACAACAGCGAAGATCATGTGGTCCGAAGGCTTGACGCTCGGCCCGCAGCATTTCCAGCGCCAGGATCTGTATCACGAGATGCGCTTGCAACGCACGGCATCCGCCCTGAATCCTTATTGCTGGGGCGTGAGCGCCGTGCAGTGGAACCGCGACGCACTTGCACATAACCGGCTCAGCGCAGACGCCATGTCGATCATCTTCCCGGACGGCGACATCGTCGACGCGCCGCATGCCGACCTGTTGCCGCAACCGGTGGATCTGACGCGCCTGCCTGCCGACACCGAGACATTCACATTCCACGCTGCGCTGGCCTGTCTCAAGCCGCATGGAGGAAACGTGGGCGACAACGGTCGCTATCTGTGCCGCGATCTCGAGACGACCGACCTGTTGAGCGAGGCATTGGCAATCGAGGTGCCGTTCCTGACGAAACAAATCAGGTTGATGGCCGACATGGAGACGCTTGCACCGACCGTCCATCTACCAGTCGTCCGACTCCAGCGGACAGCCGAAGGCGGTTTCGATATCGATCCGTCGTTCATCCCGCCGTGCGTATCGATTGGCGCCGCACCGGCGCTCGGGCAACTGCTGGATAGACTCATCAGCGCGATGACCGCGAAGATCGAAGCGCTGCAGCGCATGCACCGGAAGGCCAATACCGATACCTACGACGTGGGGTCGGGAGAGATTTCCTCGTGGTGGATGCTGAACATCCTGAGTACCGCGAACGCGCAACTGATGCACTGCGCGCGCTCCGCGGGCACCCACCCGGAAGCGCTGTATCGCCAGTTGCTCGCCGCAGCCGGGGGGCTGCTGACGTTTTCGGACCGCTACCGGACGGCCGACCTGCCTGCCTATCGCCACGATGGACTCGGCCAGGTATTTTCCGAACTGGACACCTTGCTGCGCAACCTGGTCGACACCGTGATCGGTACCAGATACTTCTTCATCCCGCTGGTCCCTGACCGGAATCGCCGCGCCTACTCCCAGGCTGTGCTCGATCCAGCGAAAGTCACGCAACAAACTTAGCTCTATCTGGCGGTGACTGCCGACATGTCCGGCCTGGAACTGGTGAACACCGTGCCGATCAGGCTCAAGGTCGCCGCGCCCGACGATGTCGACAGCATGGTGGGATCGGCACTGCCGGGCGTGCCGCTGGCGCATTTGCCGCAAGTGCCGCCGGCTATTCCGGTCCGGCCCAATACCTACTACTTCTCGCTGTCCACCAAGGGACTGCTGTACGAAAAGGCGCTGAAAGCGCAACGGCTGGCGGTCTACGCACCCGATGGCATTCCGGGGCTGAAGATCGAATTGATTGCAGTGGACTGACCTTGCGGCCCAACTACCGCCAACCTGGATCGGCGCGCAGGCGGCGGCCGGGACGGACCGGAAGAGGTATGCGCTCATTGCCCCTGGGGGCAATGTGAGCATCATGTCGGTGTCGACGACGTCAACACCAGCCAGTACAACGACCCAACCAGCAAGATGCGTGACCGACTGGTGCATGCGAACCGGACGTGGTGGCGCTGGTCAGCATGGCACACGGTTCGCTCACGATGTCGCTGGCGTCGGCCGCGTTGCCCAGTGTCCTGCACAGCAGCGTTCCAGTCACCCGGGTGGTGGTAATACATTGTCGCGGGCTATAGAAGTACCAAGCTGCCAGCATGCGATGTGCCACCCACGGGGGGGCGCCACATTGCAAAAAATTGCTCCGTCAGTACGAGCCGATGGGCGTATCGAATTCGGTTATAGTTGGCTGCAGCACAACCATAACGTCGCTCATTCATGAAAAACCATCGCGCCTCCAGCAGATTTCTCGCTCCGGTTTTTGCATCGTTCGTTCTCGCGGTGCTTTGCGCCTGTGGCGGATCGGGTGGCAAACCTGCACCCGCTACCCCCCCTGTCGCCGAGCAACCGCCGGCGCCACCGTCACTGGCGCTTTTCGCAGGCAATAGCGGCGGCCCTGGCATGATCGACGGCGCTGCCGCTGCGGCCAGATATCGTCTTCCATCCGGGATCGCGCTCGCCAGCGATGGCAGCATATACATCGCGGACAACGGCAATCATACGATCCGAAAACTGTCCGGTGGCCAGGTCACCACACTGGCTGGCAGTGCTGGCGCCAACGGCCACGCCGATGGTTCGGGGGCCGGCGCCAGATTCGACCGACCCGTCGCCGTGGCCGTGGACGGAGCGCAAAACGTGTATGTTGCTGATGAGTACAACCTTGTGATCCGCAAGATCACCGCGGCCGGCGCCGTGACGACACTGGCCGGGACGGTGCGTGTCTCTGGCGATGCGGATGGTCAGGGCGGCGCGGCGCAGTTCAATGCGCCGGTCGGCGTGACCAGCGACACAGCCGGCAACCTGTATGTCGTTGACAGGCAACCGACGCCAGGCAATCAGGTATTCCGCACGCTGCGCAAGGTTACGCCGACCGGCACGGTGACGACCGTCACGACCGGCGACAGCAGCTTTGCCATCCTGAGTGACGGTATTGCCGTGGATTCGTCCGGCAACCTGTTCGCGATCGGCGTCGTCGGCAACGACACGATCCCCTACGAACCCATTTCCGGTCCTCCGGTAGTGGCCCAGACCATCCGGCCCCCCAAGCTCCTGCGGATATCGCCGGCGGGAGCGGTAACGACACTGGGCCTGGTGCCGCCGGCCGGACTGTACGTCGGTGACTACCTCGCCGTCGACCGTTCGGGCAACGTGTTCTTCACGAACCGGGGCTACCACACCGTCTACGCCTATTCAGCCGCCACCGGACGAATCGGTGTGTTTGCCGGCGCGCCGGGTTCGATCTTCCTCGATTCCCACGGGTTGCCGCTCGTGTTCAGCCCAGGCAGCGCCGACGGCGTGGGCGTTGCCGCGCAATTCAACCTGCCGTCGGGATTGGCAACCGACAGCGATGGCAACCTGTATATCGCCGATAGTGGAAACTTCACCATCCGCAAGGCCTCCCCCCAAGCCGAGGTAAGCACCTTGACCGGCGCCGCCCGGCGGATCGGCGCGACGGACGGCGCCGCCACGCAAGCCACGTTCGGGTCGCTCATGAGCGGATCGAGCGTCGATGGCGCTGGCAATGTGTACGTCAGCGACACGTATGGAAATGTCGTCCGGAAAATCACACCTGCCGGGCTGGTGACCACCGTGGCGGGCAAGGCAGGCGAAGTCGGCAATGCCGACGGCGTTGGTGAAGCGGCCCGGTTTTCTTCTCCGGCAGGCATTGTGGTCGACCCAGCTGGCGTACTGTTCGTTGCCGATTCCGGCAACCGGCTGATTCGCAGGATCACGCCGGCCGGCCGAGTGACGACTATTGCAGGCACGGTCGGCACCATCGATGTGCTCGATGGAACCGGCAGCAATGCGCACTTCAACCGCCCGGAAGGCATCACCCGGGATAGCGCGGGCAATCTGTTCGTGACCGATGGCGCGGCAATCCGGAAGATCACCCCAGCCGCCGTCGTATCGACAGTTGCCGGCGGTCCGCGTCGTGAAAACACCGAGCCCGGCCTGGATGGCATGGGCGCGGCAGCAACCTTCAGCGGGCCACACGGGATCGTTGTCGATGGCGCAGGCAACCTCTACGTGGCGGACAAGTCGGCCTATACGATCCGCAAGATCACACCAGCAGGGCAGGTGACGACTTTTGCGGGGAAGAATGCGGACCCTGGTCATGTCGATGGCCCCGGCGCTGCCGCCCGCTTCACGTACCTGACCGGCATTGCGATCGATGCGACAGGCAATCTGTATGTCAGCGACAGTGGCAACGTTGCCATTCGCAAGCTCACACCTGATGGCCAGGTATCGACCATCCTCGACATACCGTCACCGCAGAACGAGTTCGACAGCAATAGTTTGCAAAGTATCGCCTACGGTGGCGCCGACACCTTCTACCTGACGCGTGCCGGTGGCGTATTCAGGCTCGGACTGCCCTCGCGGTAATCATTACGCGCCCTGGCGCAGGCTGCGCGTTCGAAGGAGCGGCCATCTTGCAGGCCTTCCCAGGGTGCATGCCTTGGGCACTGGACTGCAGGTTTACATGGCCTCAAGCAACGACGATAATGACAATAATTCTCATTATCATTCGTTTGCCTACATCATGATGCTGCACATTCCAGGAATACTCGGCCGCGATCAGGTGACCCGCCTGCGCGCGCGGCTGGCCGGTGCGCCGGAATGGATCGACGGCCGCGAAAGCGTGGGTCACCAGGGGGCGAAGGTCAAGCGCAACCGCCAGCTGGGCGAAGGCACGCCGCTGGCGCTGGAACTGGGACGTGAGATCAGCATGGCGCTGCAGGAACATCCGCTGTTTGCCTCTGCCGTCCTGCCGCTGCGCATCCTGGCGCCTTACTTTAATGCCTACAGCGGCGGCGAGCATTACGGACTGCACGTGGATGGCGCCGTGCGCTTCCAGCGCGGCAACCTGCCGCCACTGCGCGCGGACGTGTCCACGACGGTTTTCCTGAGCGACCCCGATGAATACGAGGGTGGCGAGCTGATGGTGGTCGACACCTACGGCACCCATGAGGTCAAGCTGCCGGCGGGCGACGCGATCGTCTATCCGTCCGGCAGCGTGCACCAGGTGCTGCCGGTCACGCGGGGCGAACGCGTCGCGTCCTTCCTGTGGACCCAGAGCGCGGTGCGCGACGAGCGCAAGCGCAGCATGCTGTTCGACCTGGACGCCAATATCCGGCAATTGCGGACAGAGCGCGGCGAGGACGACGTCACCGCCGCCTTGACCCGCCATTATCACAACCTGCTGCGCATGTGGAGCGAAACCTAGGCGGACGCCCGAGTGTGGCCATTCCGGCGTGCGCTGAACGCGTCGGCGGGGAACCCGCCAATCTTACGGGAGACCGGCGTCCTCACTCGACCGCCAGTCGCAGCGCGCCCTCCCGGTCCAGCACATAATGGTCCAGGTCGCGCGCCATCACCAGGTGGCCGCCGAATTCAGCGCGCGCCTCCTCTTCGAGCATCGACAGCGGCAGCGGCCCGCCATCCTGGTAGCGCGGGCTGAAATGGGTCAGCACCAGGTTGCGCACGCCCGCCCCTTCGGCAAAACGCGCCACCTGCATGGCCGAGGTGTGCTGCGGACCGGGGCCGATCTTCTGCAGCACCGCTTCGGTATAGGTCGCTTCGTGCACCAGCACGTCGGCGCCGCCGGCGGCTTCCGATAACAGTGCCGGCGTGTCGTTGTCGCCCGCCACCACGATGCGGCGCGCGCGGCGCGGCGCCAGCAGGTAGTCATGGGCGACGATGGCGCGGCCGTCCGGCAAGGTGACGTCGCGGCCCTGCTGGATGTCGCGCCACAGGTGCGAGGCCGGCACGCCGTCGGCGCGCAACCGGTCGGTATCGAGGCTGCGCTCGATCGCGCTTTCCGTGAAGGCGTAGGCCCAGCAGGGCAGGCGGTGCGACAACGGCGTCGCCGTCACCGCCAGGTCGGGCAGCACCGCCGCGTCGCCAAGCTCGTCGGGCGTGATCCAGGCCAGCGGGTAGGGCAGGGTCAGCTGGCTCGCTTGCATGATGCACTCGATCATCGCGCGCAGCGGCGGCGGGCCGACGATCGCCAGCGGCTCGGTGCGGTTCAGCATGGCGGCGCTGGCGAGCAGGCCCGGCAGGCCATAGCAGTGGTCGCCATGCAGGTGGGTGATGAACACTGCGCGCAGGCTCATCAGGGAAAGCGGGGTGCGCAGGATGCGGTGCTGGGTGCCTTCGGCGCAATCGACCAGCACCCATTGGCGCGCCCCGCGCAGGCGCAGCGCCAGGGCCGACATGGTGCGCTGGCGGGTAGGCGTGCCGGCCGAGGTGCCGAGGATCAGGATTTCCATGGATGTCGGGAGGAGGGATGACGCTACCATTATGCGCAAAACGCGGCCCGGGTGGGCGCGCGGCGCGTTGCGGCGAAATATGGCAATCGTTTGATCGTGCTCAATACATTGCTGCGGATGGAAAAATGCGGCGCACTTCTGGAGCATCCCGGCGTCAGATGAATGGGAAAGCCGCCCATGAGGGCCGGCCAGGCCCGACGTCGTTATTGGGAGATGACTATGCGTATCAACACAATGGTTGCCGGCTGCACTGCCGGCGTAGTGGCGGCACTCTGGACGTGGCCGGCGGTCGCCGCGCCCGCGCTGCAGGAAACGACCGTGCCAGTGGCCGGCATCAGCTGCACCCGTACCGAACCGCCGCCAAAGCCGGTAACACCCGCCGCCGATGTCATGAGCGTGATCGACGGCAAGTACCGACTGTCCAATGGCGCCACGCTCGCACTGGCCGGCCTCGACCAGCGCCTGGTGGCCGACTTCGGCCGCGCACCTGAAGTGCCGCTGGTGGCGATCGGCCCGAACCGTTTCGAATCGCGCGACGGCACGGTCAAGCTGCGGTACGAAGCCGATGCGCGCACCGAGCGCATCGTGGTCAGCTATCCGGCCGACAACCGTGGGAGGTATGTCGATGCATGCTGATAGCACGTAGCACGCTGGCGCAGCCCGCGGCCTGCGCGGCGGACCGGGCTAGGCCACCGGCAGGCCGAAGATCAGCGAGCGGTGCGCGCCGACGCCAGCCATGGCGCCATCGGCCACCGAGATCGGCACATTGCTGGCGGCGCGTACCGCGTCGCCGCCGGCGAATACACCCGGCACCGTGGTCTGGCGGCCTTCGTCGGTCTGGATGTACCGGCCCAGCGGGCCTTCCTCGAAGGCGCAACCGAGCTGTTCGGCGATCGGGCTGGCCATGTGCAGGCGGCCGTAGGTGAACAGGCCGTCCATCGCCACCCTGCGGCCGTCGGCCAGCACCACGGTGGCGGCATCCTCGATGCGCGCGATCTTCGTGTGCTCGAGCGTGATGCCGCGCGCCAGCAGGTCGGCCCGCTGGGCGTCGTCGAGCGGGCAGGCGTCGTTGGAAAACAGCGTCACCTGGCCCCAGTGCGGCAGCATCTGCGCCTGGTGCACGGCCAGCGGCCCGCCGGCCAGCACGCCGATGCGGCCTTCGTCGAGCTCGTAGCCATGGCAATACGGGCAGTGGAACACGCTCTTGCCCCAGCGTTCGGCCAGGCCGTCGATCGGCGGCAACTCGTCGCGCACGCCGGTGGCCAGCACCAGGCGGCTGCCGCGTACGCTGGCGCCGTTATCGAGCTGCACCACGAAGCCGTCGCCGTCGGCCTGCGCCGCGTGCGCCAGGCCATCGTGCCAGCGCACGGTCGGATAAGCGGCGACGTTGGCGCGGCCCTCGGCGGCGATGGCGGCGGCTGGCTGGCCATCGCGGGTCAGGAAGCCGTGCGAATCGCTGGCGAAGCGGTTGCGGCGCTGGCCGGCATCGACCACCAGGATGCGGCGGCGCGCGCGCGCCAGTTGCAGGGCGGCCGACAGGCCGGCATAGCTGCCGCCGATGACGATGGCGTCGAAGCTGACGGCGCCGTCGGCGCCGCCGGGGGCGTCGGTGGCGCCGGTGACACCGGGCGCCGGGGTGGCGTGTGCTGCGGATTCATTCGTGGTCATGCGCATTTCTCCTGTGTGGGTGCGTGGCATAGCGGGCATTGAAATCGCGCGACAGATCGGCCAGCGTGACCTCGCCCAGGCGCTGCACCAATAACGCCTCGGCTTCGGCGAACGCGCCTTCGAGCGAGGCGTTGACGGCCTGCTCGACCAGGCATGCGCTTGCCTCGTTTCGGTTGCCCATCGCGAACACGGTCGGTGCGCCGACCGCGTCGTAGACGTCGCGCAGGGTGACCCGGGCCAGGTCGCAGGTGATGCTCCAGCCACCGCCATGGCCGCGTTCCGAGCTGATATAGCCGCGCTCGCGCAGGCCGGCCAGCACGCGCCGCACCAGCACCGGATTGGTCTCGAGCATGGCCGCCATCTGTTCCGACGTCATCGGGCGGTCGCTGTGGGCCAGGTGCAGCAGCACATGGAGGACGGAAGAGAGTTTGCTGTCGCGTTTCATGTAACTAATCATATTACAAAAAACGGCGGCCGTGTGGCGGGGCGGCAGATTGCGGCTGCCAGCTCAGGCCTGCGGGGGCTGTTTGGTGCGCGCGTCCCTGGGAGGCAGGCGCAGCGTCGGCAGGAAGTACCACATGTACGTGCTCACGCACAGGCCGATCAGGACCATCAGGGCAAGGATCATGGCGCTGTCGAAATGGCGGCTCGACCAGGCCATCGAGCCCCACAGCATCACGGTGGCGATGATCTTGGCGCGCAGCGGGATGCCGTGTCCGGCCTCGAAGTTGGCCAGGTACACGCCGAATACCGGATGCGACAGCAGCCAGCGGTGCAAGCGCACGGAACCGCGTGCGAAGCAGGCCGAGGCCAGGAGCAGGAAAGGCGTGGTCGGCAGCAGCGGCAGGAAGATGCCGAGGATCCCCAGCAGGACGGCCAGCACCCCGACCACGTTATAAAACAGTTTCATGGCATCACTCTAGCATCCGGCAGCGCGGCGCGTGAGCATTCTGCCAATCATCCGACCGTCCAAGCGTGACATCGCGCCGGCTGCCGCGTCACGAAGCGTTGTTGAGCCGAGATAAAAATAAGCAACCTTCGGTTCCAAATTGCAACTTCTATATAATATCGCTTCCAACGACGGGCGCGTTCTGCCAGGCAGCGGCAGGCTGCGTTTCAACCGCCCGGTTCCTTTTCCTTTTCCTTTTCCTGCGCCTGCTGGCCGCCGTTATCCGTTTTGCCCGGCCCCGGCCGGGCTGCTCTTCATGCCCGATTCTTCCTCCATGCGCCCGGTCGCGGCGCTGATCGACGCTTACTTTCGGCGCCGCGTGCTGCGCCAGCTGGCGATCTACCTGGCGCTGATGCTGGCGCTGGTCTGGGGACTGGTGGCGATGGAGCAGTCGCGTTTTTCCGCCCTGGCCCAGAGCGCCAGCAAGGGCAACGTCCAGAATTTATCGCGCGCGTTTGCCGAAGAGGTCAAGAACACGGTCGGGCTGGTCGACCTGTCGCTGATCCAGCTGCGCGGCACCTGGGGGCGCGATCCCGCCGATTTCGCCGCCAGCGTGGCCGAGCATGCGCGCCACCTGCGCGTGCCGCTGCGCATCACCGTCGTCGACGCCGCCGGGCGCCTGCTGTACACGGATATCGCCGCCGCCGGGGCACGGCCGGGCATGGCGCTGGGCGACCTGCGCCAGTTCGCCGTGCACCGCGAAAGCGAGGGGGACCGCCTGTACGTGGGGCGCCCGGAGCGCTTTCGCATCGGCGGCGCGTGGGCGGTCCAGTTCACGCGCCCGATCCGCGCTGCCGACGGCCGCCTGCTCGGCGTGATCGCGGCCTCGGTGCCGCCGTCGTACTTCCTGCGTTTTTACGACAGCATCGATCTCGGGCCGGATGCCACGGTGAGCCTGCTGCGCCTGGACGGCGTCGTCATCGCACGCAGTTCGCGCCGCAACGACAGCCCGCACATGGGGCAGGGCATCACCAATTCACCGCAAGTGCGCAGCCCCGAACTGAATGGCGCGTTCCGCAAGGTCAGTCAGATCGACGGCGTCGAGCGTTTCTATGCCTGGCGCAAGCTGCCCGAATACGGCGTGGTGGTGACGGTCGGCCAGGCCGTGCTCGACGCCGAAACGCGTTTCGCCCAGCAGCGCGCCGTGGTGCACAGCGCCGGCGTGGCCGTGTCGCTCGGGCTGGCGCTGCTCGGCTGGGCCGCGATCGGCGCCGCCGACCGCCGCCGCCGCGCACTCAAGGCGCTGGCGGCCGCCGAGGCGCGCTGGAAGCTGGCGCTGAACGCGGCCGGCGACGGCGTGTGGGATTGCGATGTCACCACCGGCCTGGCGACGCTGTCGCCGCGCGCCCAGCGCATCCTCGACAGCGCGCACCCGGTCGTTTCGTGGTTCGGCAGCCAGGGCCTGGCCGAGCTGGTGCATCCGGACGAATTCCCGGCGGTGCGCGTGGCGCTGCGCGACCACGTCGAGGGCCGCACGCCCGACTACGCCTTCGAACACCGGCTGCGCATGCGCGACGGCAGCTGGCGCTGGATCGAGGCGCGCGGCACGGTCACCGAACGGGGCGAACGGGGCGAGCCGCTGCGCATGGTCGGGACATTCTCCGACATCGACGCGCGCAAGCTGGAAGAAGCGCGCATGCGGCGCATGGCGCACGAGGACGCGCTTACCGGCCTGCCCAACCGCACGCTGCTGGACGACCGCCTGCGCCAGGCAATGCTGGCGGCGCAGCGCGAAGGTCACAAGGTCGGCCTGATCTACTTCGACCTCGACAAGTTCAAGCCGGTCAACGACACCCACGGCCACGCCGTGGGCGACCGCCTGCTGCGCATGGTCGCGCAGCGGGTGCGCGCAGCGCTGCGCGAATCCGACACGCTGGCGCGCGTGGGCGGCGACGAATTCGTGGTCCTGCTGCCCCATTGCACCCAGTCCGACGACGCCGAGCGGGTCGCCACCACCATCCTGGCGCGCCTGGAAGACCCGTTCCACGACGGCGATCTGGTCCTGCGCATCTCCGGCAGCCTCGGCTACGCCCTGTACCCCGACTGCGGCGGCGACGGCGAGGCATTGCTGCGCTGCGCCGACCTCGCCATGTACGACGCCAAGGCCCACGGCCGCAACCGCATCTCCGGCAGCTACCGCACCCCCGTCACCTAACCCCCAATCAATTGATCAACAATTAGGGTCAGAGTCGAATTGAATGACAACTTTTGAAGTTGCCCGATAATTCAACGCTGACCCCTGTGTCTTTTTGGCGAATTTAGCGCTAACAGCGCCAGCCAATTATTCTGAAGATAAACTAGTTTAATAATCGAAACGATTTAGTTTCCACCGCAGTCAGAAATTAATGAGGGTCAGAGTCGAATTAATCGGCAACTTTAAAAGTTGTCATTCAATTCGACTCTGACCCTAATTTTTTTAACATTGATTTCAGGGATGGGTGCTGGTGTCGGGTTCGGCCAGGGCGGGGACGACGGGGGCGATATAGCGTGGTAGGTAGATCGTCACCGTGGTGCCTTCGCCAAGCGCGCTCGACAGGCGAATGTGCCCGCCGCTCTGGCGTACGAAGCCGTGCGCCATCGACAGGCCCAGGCCCGTTCCCTTGCCCTCCGGCTTGGTGGTGAAGAATGGCTCGAAGGCGCGCTCCATCACGTCCGGCGGCATGCCCTGGCCGGTGTCCGAGATCGTGATCATCACGTAGTCGCCAGGCGCCACTTCGGTTTCGGCGTGGCCTCCCGGCACACCAACGATGGTCGCATTCTCCAGCCGCAGCCCGATGCGGCCGGCGCCGTCCATCGCGTCGCGCGCATTGATCACCAGGTTCAGCAGCACGTGTTCGAGCTGGTTCGGGTCGACCAGCGTCGGCCACAAATCGGGTGCGCCGCTGCGCTCTAGGGTGATGGTGTCGCCGGCCGCGCGCTGCAGCAGGCTGTCGACGCGTTCGAGCAGGCCGGCCACGTCGACCACGCTCGGATGCAGCGGCTGGCGCCGTGCGAAGGCCAGCAGCTGGCCGGCCAGGCGCGAACCGCGCTCCACTGCGTCGAGGATGTTGTGCAGGCGCTTGCGCGGTGGCGGGCCTTCGGCGCGCAGCATCAGCTGCACGTTGGCGCTGATGATGTGCAGGATGTTGTTGAAGTCGTGCGCCACGCCGCCGGTCAGCTTGCCGACCGCCTCCAGCTTCTGGGCCCGGTGCAGGGCCTGGCGCGCTTCGTCCAGGCGCGCCTGGCGCTGCGCCTCGCGCGCCTCGGTTTCGCGGCGCGCGGTGATGTCGCGCACGAACACGGTGGCGCCGGCGCCGTCGCTCGCGGGCAGCAGTGCCACCGCCAGCTCCACCGGCACCCGCCGGCCGCTCGCGTGCCGCACCTCGGTCTCGGTCGGCTGCCCCGGCACCGCGCCGGCGCCGCTGCGGGAGAATGCGTCGAAGGTGGCGCGAAACGCTGCGCGCCGCTCTTCCGGCAGCAGCAGCTCGGCCGGACGCCCGATCGCCGCCTCGGCGCCGAGCCCGAAGATCTGCGCGGCGCGCGCATTCCAGTCGGTGATGCGCCCATGACGGTCGAGCGCCACGAAGCCGTCGTAGGCCGTCTCCAGGATCATTTTCAGGCGGCGCCCGTCGGCCGCGATGCGGTCGTGCGATTCGCGCACCTCGAGCGTCATCGCGCGCGCCAGCTGCAGTGCGCGCCGGCGTTCGCTGGCCAGCAGCCATACCACCAGGCTGACCAGGAAGCCGAGGCCCACGCCGGTCAGGGCGATGATGCGCGGCCGGGTCGTATCCAGCATCGCCTCGAGCGCCTCGCCCGACGCGATATGCACGCTCCAGGTGCGCCCGGCAATCGTCACCTGGCTGCTGCTGTCCAGTTGCGGCGTGCTGTCACGGTGCGCCGCGCCGTGCGAGCGGTACAGCAGGGCGCTGGGCGCCATGTCGTCGCTGTCGTAGATCTCGACGTCGAGCTGGGTGGCGTTGACGCCGCCCACGCCCTGCATCAGGTCGGTCATGCGGAACGGCGCATACACCCAGCCCGCCAGCGCCGCGCGGCGCGCCTCGACCGTGTCGGTGGGCGCGCCGGCGCGGTACACCGGCAGATACATCAGGAAGCCCGACTCGGTGCTGTCGCTGCCTTCCTGTACCAGCACCACCTTGCCGCTGGCGGCCGCCATGCCGGTGTCGCGCGCGCGTTCCATCGCCGCGCGCCGCACCGGTTCGCTGAACATGTCGTAGCCGAAGGCGCGCAGGTTGCGGCCCACGTACGGTTCGATGTGCGAGATCGCCGTTACCAGCGGCCGCTCGCCATCCGGATGCACGGTATAGCCGGGAAAACCGTCGGCGCGCACCCGCGCCTGGTGCGCCGCCACCGCGCCGGGCGTCAGCGCGGTGGCGATTCCCACCGCTTCCAGGCCGGGAAACGACTGGTCGAGGCGCTGCACGCGGTAATATTCGGCAAACTCCGCCCGGCTCAGGTCGACCGAACCGCGCAGGAAGCCGCGCGCCCCACGCAGCACCTGCTCATATACCAGCATGCGCCGCACGATGCTGTGCTGCATGTCCTTGGCGCGGTAGTCGAACGCTTCGCGCAGCTGGGCCTCGGCATTGCGCTGGGCGCTGCTCCAGGCGGCAAAGGTGATCAGGAGCGTGAGCACGAACACCAGCAGCGCCAGCAGCAGCGGGGCATGGCCGGTGCCGGGGAGCAGGGAAGTCGGATTCGGCGATCGAGGTGCGGTGTGCGGCATGTCCCTGTGGATGGTGCAGCCGTGGCAGCGGGGTTGATCGGAGCGGCGAAGATTTCGTAGCATACGCATCCTTGCATTGGCAGGGCGCACGCAACTCCCGCCAATTTCAACCCACGACAACAGCTGATATATTTTTTTGATGCAACATTTTATCCGGCATTTCCCTTTGCCGTTCGTTCCTTCCGCAACTGCAGTCAAGCCCGGGAACGGACCTGCGTGACGGCGCCCCCGTTCTGGCAGCGCCACTGGCCGCTGGCGGCGCTGGCCGCGCTCATTGCCCTGCTGCTGGCCTGGGCCATGCTCGCGCCCCTGCGCGGCGCCAGCCAGGCGCTGCTGCTGGTGTTTCCGCCCGACGTGCACCGGCGCGGCCTGGCGTTGCCGGCCGAGATCCGCCTGACCCGCGGCATACAGGACGTGCTGCTGCTGCGCAACGACGACCGCGTCCCGATCGTGTTCGGCCCGCTGACGCTGGCCCCGGGGCGTGCGCTGCGCCTGCCGTTCGAGGACGAGGGAGTGCATGCCTACACCTGTCCGGCCGTGCTCGGCGGCATGGTGCGGGTGCGCCTGGTGGATGCGCCCGCGCCCGGCTGGACCCGCCTGCGCTGGCGCCTCGACCGGCTGCGCCACGACATCCGCTACCTGCCGCTGCGCCCGCCGGAGCCCTGAACCACGCGTCGCCGGCCGCCCGCCGGCCGCCGTCGCCGGGCGCCAATCGTGCTCCGGCCATCACGGCGATTCTGTCATCATGGCCTCATGTCGACGATGACCATGCCACTGTTCCCGCTGAGCACGGTGCTGTTTCCGGACGGGGTGCTGCCGCTGCAGGTGTTCGAGGTGCGCTACCTCGACATGGTCGGCCGCTGCCTGGTCGACGACACGCCGTTCGGCGTGGTGATGCTCACCCATGGCCACGAGGTGCGCAAGGCCAATGCCGAGCAGGAAAGGTTCGTTGCCGCCGGCACCGTGGCCTCGGTCACCGAGACCATGACGGACACGCCCGGCCTGCTGCAGGTGCTGTGCCGTGGTGGCGCGCGCTTCAATGTCGTCACCGCCGAACAGCGCGTCAACGGCCTCTGGATGGCTGAGGTGCAACTGGTTGAAGACGACCACGCGGTGCGCATCCCGGCCGAGCTGCAAGGCGCATCCGATGCACTCGACCGGGTGCTGAACTCGCTGCACGACGTGCCGCAGGGGCGCTGGCCGGTGCAGCCGCCATTCCGGCTCGACGACTGCGGCTGGGTGGCCAACCGCTGGTGCGAGCTGCTGCCGTTGCCCAATCAGCAAAAGCATCATATGCTGATGCTCGATAACCCCGTGATCCGGCTCGAGCTGCTGCATGACGTGCTGGACGAACATGGCCTGATTACCTCCTAACCCACAGGCGCCGGCATGAACTTCTCGGACGATCTCCTCATCGCGTACATCAACGGCGAACTGGCCGAACCGGCGCGTGCGGCGGTCGAGCGGGCCATGCGCGCCGATCCGATTCTCGCGGCCCGCATCGCCCAGCACCGCGCCCAGGGCCGGGCCCACAGCGGGCGCGCCCTCGGCGTCTCGGCCAACGGCCACGACGGCGCCAACCATGCGCGGGTCAGCACGCCGCCCTGCGGCGCCAAGGTGGTGCACCTGAACAGCCTGCGCCCCGGGCGCACCATCCCGCCAAGCCAGGTCGGCGCCAGCAACTGGTGCCGGCGCCACTATGTCGCGATCGGCGCCGCCCTGGCCGCCGGCGTCGTGCTCGGCGCCTTCGGCTGGCGCAGCCTGGGCGTCGAACCCGGCCTGGCCGTGTTCGACCATGACAACGGCGCCCTGGTGGCGCGCGGCGCGCTGGTCGCGGCCTTGCAGGGCCAACTGGCCACGCCCGGCCCGTCCGACAGCGGGGTGCGCATCGGCGTCACCTTCGTGTCGAAGGATGGCGGCTATTGCCGCAGCTTCGTGGTCGACACCACCGCCGGCCTGGCCTGCCTCAAGGGCGGCCGCTGGACGGTGCCGGTGCTGGCCCAGGGCGATGGCGCCGCCTGGCTCGACGGCAGCATGCCCCCGCCCGCCGTGCGCGACGCGATCGATGTCCGCATGGCCGGCAGCGCGCTCGACCCGGTAGCCGAGCGCAACGCGCAGCAGAAGGGCTGGCGGCCTTGACGACGGCGCCCGACGCGCACGGTTTGGCGCGGCTATCGTTTCTTTTGATAAACTACCTGGCAAGCGGCCGGGCATGACGACCGCGGGTGGGCGGCCATGCCATCCACGCGTTTCCGGCCGCGCGAGCGCCGCGCCGATGCATGCGCTGGCTGGACGCATGGGCGCGAGACCCGCATGCGCCACATGTCGTCGATAAAACAGGACGGCATATGGTGCGGAAACAGGACGGCATATACACTTGTACCAATTTCGGGTATCGTGTCACCCGCTAAAAGTGTCTCTACGTCCGCTTTTCCGACTTTGCCGGCGGCCCGCAGGATGCGCTGAAAACCGCGCGCCGGCCACTTCCCGGTATTGCTGCCCAATGCGGCTGCCCATGCGGCTGTCCAGTGCGCCGCGGCCGGTTCCCGTTCCGCCCCTCGCCGCGCGACACCAGTCCGCGATGGGGAAACAATGCCCGATCGTAGAGCTGAACGAAGGATTACCCTGAATACTATGTCTGAAACTCCGAACAACAACGACATCGCCGTCCCGGACGCCGCGGCGCCCGCCGCTGTTGCCGCATTGGCGCCAACCGCGGCGCCGGCCGCCGCCCCGGCCGCCGACGCCCCGACCGTGCGCTTCGCCGATTTCGGCCTGGCGCCTGAAATCCAGCGCGCCCTGGCGGACCAGGGCTACGAGCACCCGACCCCGATCCAGGCCCAGGCGATTCCCGAGGTGCTGCTGGGCCGCGACGTGATGGGCGCAGCCCAGACCGGTACCGGCAAGACCGCCAGCTTCTCGCTGCCGATCCTGCAGCTGCTGATGCAGCACGCCAACGCCAGCATGTCGCCGGCGCGCCACCCGGTGCGCGCGCTGGTGCTGGTCCCGACCCGCGAACTGGCGGTGCAGGTGGCCGACAACGTCAAGGCCTACGCCCGCCACACGCCGCTGCGCGCGACGGTGGTGTTCGGCGGCATGGACATGAAGCCGCAGACCGAGACCCTGCGCCGCGGCGTCGAGATCGTGATCGCCACCCCGGGCCGCCTGCTCGACCACGTGGAGCAGAAGAACATCAGCCTCGGCCAGGTGCAGATCCTGGTCATGGACGAAGCCGACCGCATGCTCGACATGGGCTTCCTGCCCGACCTGCAGCGCATCATCAACCTGCTGCCAAAGGCACGCCAGAACCTGATGTTCTCGGCCACGTTCTCGCCCGAGATCAAGAAACTGGCCGGCAGCTTCCTGAACAATCCCCTGACCATCGAAGTCGCGCGCAGCAACGCCACCGCCGACCGGGTCACGCAGATCGTCTACAAGGTCGACGAAGAGCAGAAGCGCGACGTGGTCGAGCACCTGATCCGCACGCGCAACCTGAAGCAGGTGATCGTGTTCTCGAACACCAAGATCGGCGCCTCGCGCCTGTCGACCCATCTCGAGAAACGCGGCATCAAGGCGTCGGCGATCCATGGCGACAAGACCCAGCAGGAACGCATGGCGGCGCTCGAGGCGTTCAAGAACGGCGGTGTCGAAGTGCTGGTGGCGACCGACGTCGCCGCGCGCGGCCTGGACATCTCGGACCTGCCGGCGGTGATCAACTACGACCTGCCGTACAATGCCGAAGACTATGTGCACCGCATCGGCCGCACCGGCCGCGCCGGCGCCTCGGGCGACGCGCTGTCGGTGTTCTCGGACAAGGACGAACGCCTGCTGCAGGACATCGAAAAGCTGATCAAGCAGACCGTCCCGCGCGGCACGCTGGAAGGCTTCGTCGCGCCGACCGGCCGTGGCCGCGAGGGTGGACGTGAAGCCGGCCATGGTGGCCGCGAAGGTCATCGCGAAGGTCACCGTGAAGCCGGCCGCGAAGGTGGTCGCGACAGCGGCCGTGACTTCAGCCGCGAATTCACCCGCGACCGCGCGCCCCGCGAGCATGACCGCGGCAGCCGCGGCGACGCCAGCGCAGCGCGTCCAGCGCGCGGCGGCATGGGGCCGGGCGGACGGCGCGACAAGGTCGATCCATGGTTCCTGAAACCCTACGAGCCAAGCAATGGCAGCGCACGCAAGGAAGCCGAACCGGTGCTGACCGCGCCAACCAGGCCGGCCAAGCAGAAGCTGGCCTTCCTGCTCGGCGGCGGTCCCAAGCCGCAGAACTGATCCGTACCCATGAAAAAACCGGCAGCCATGCCGGTTTTTTTATGGTGCGACCGTATGATAATGTGGGATGAGCCGTCGGGTTGGCGGCTTGCCGCCGACGCGTGCAACCGGCTTCCGATCCCTTGCACGCCATGCCACTGTGTGTTGAACGCGTTGGCGGGGAACCCGCCAACCCTACCGGATGGCCAGCTCAACCGGCTTGCGGTCCGTCGCGCGCCATGCCAATGTGCGTTGAACGCGTTCAACCGGCTTCCGATCCCTCGCGCGCCATGCCGACGTGCGTTGAACGCGTCGGCGGGGGACCCGCCGACCCTACGCCGTTGCCAGGCGGGCCGCGACGCGCTCCAGCAGGTCCTGGTGCTGGTACGGCTTGGCCAGGATGTCGAGTCCTTCGCCGCGCGGCCCACGGCCCGGTAGCCCGTCCATGTAGCCGGTGGTGACCAGCACCGGCAGGTCGGGCTGGCGCGCATGCACGCGTTCGATCAGTTCGAGCCCGTTCATCCCGCCCGGCATGATCACGTCGGTGAACAGCAGGTCGACCTGTTCGCCTTCTTCCAGCAGGGCCAGCGCGCGTTCGCCGCTGGGGGCGGCCACGATGTCGTAGCCTTCCAGCGCCAGCATGCTTTCGGCAAGCTCGCGCACGTCGTCGTTGTCCTCGACCACCAGGATGCGCGGCGCACGCTCCTGCGGGGCGGCGGTGGCGCCATCGGATGCCTGCGCAGGCTCCGTCGCCCGCGCCGCGCCCGGACCCTGGTCGGCCACCGGGAAGATCATCCGCACCCGGGTGCCGGCGCCCGGCTCGCTGTCGATGTCGAGCCGGCCGTGCGACTGCTGCACGAAGCCGTGCACCATTGCCAGGCCCAGGCCCGTGCCGGGCCCTTTGGTGGTGAAGAACGGTTCGGTGGCGCGCCGCCTGACTTCGGGCGACATGCCCTGGCCCTCGTCGACCACGCAGATGCAGACGTAGTCGCCCTCGGGCAGCTTGAGCTGGCCGCGTTGTTCTTCGTTCAGCACGGACGTGCCGACGGTGACGGCGCCGCCGTCCGGCATGGCGTCGCGCGCATTGAGCAGCACGTTCAGCAGCGCCATCTCGAGGTAGGTCGGGTCGACCGTGCAGGCGGGCAGGCCGGGCTTGAGGTCGAGCCGCAGGTCGATCCGCTCGCCCAGCGTGCGCACCAGCATGTCGGAAAACTCGACTACCAGGCTGTTCAGGTTCAGGCGCCGGGACTCGAGGCGCTGCTTGCGCGCGAAGGTCAGCAGTTGCCCGGTGAGCTTGGCGGCCTGCATGGTGGCGCGCTGGGCGCGCCGGATCGGCTCGGCCATGCGGTCATGGTCCTTGATACCGAGCAGGGCCACGTCGAGGTTGCCGTTGATGACCTGCAACAGGTTGTTGAAATCGTGCGCCATCCCGGCCGACAGCTGGCCGATGGCTTCCATCTTCTGGGCGTGCAGTTGCGATTCCTGGCTGCTGCGGCGCTCGGTAATGTCCATCTGCGAGGCGAAGAAGTACAGGATCTCCCCAGCCTGGTCGAAGATCGGACCGAAGAACAGCGCGTTCCAGAACGGGGTGCCGTCGGCCTTGTAGTTCAGCAGGTCGACCGCCACCGCACGGCGCTCGTCCACCGCCTGGCGTAGCTCGGCGACCGTGGCGCGGTCGGTGTCCGGGCCCTGCAGGAAACGGCAGTTGCGACCCATGATCTCGTGCTGCTGATAGCCGGTCAGGTCGACGAAGGCGCCGTTGGCGAACACGATCGGGTTGTCGGGCTGGCGCGGATCGGTGATCAGCATCGGCATGCGGGTCATCTCGACCGCGGCGAAGAAGATGTTGCCGCGCTCGTCCAGGCCGCCGTGTTCGATGTAGCCGGCCTGCCAGTGGTTCACGCCCGGATTGGTTTCAGGCGGCCCCATCGGATTGACGGCATTGCCTTCGACCTTGCCGTCGGCGGGCACGCCACGACTCTGGCCGTGGCCAGCGGCGCTGCCCTGGATATCGCTTGCCTTCGTGTCGTCCTTGTCCGGTCCCAGTACCATGTCATTCCTCTTTCATCGACAACGGGCAACACCGCAGGAATGGGTGTCGGACCGGCCTGGAATCGACTGTACGCCGTCGCCGTGCGCGCTTCCGTTAGTGTCCGCACACTGCCGGCGAGGCCGCCACGGACAGGTTTATTGCGGGACGATTGCGCGGACGAAAGGAATCGACTGCAGCAGCCGCACCAGCACCGCCGACAGGGCGGCCACGCCCAGCGTCAGCACGGGAATCGCGAGCCACGGGTTGATGAAGCGGTAGTCGATGCCGTGGCCGTCCAGGATGAACAGCACCAGCACGTGCACCAGGTAGATGCCGAAGCTGGCGCTGCCGAAGAAGGCGATGGCGCGCCCTGCACGGCTGCCGGCGCGCACGGTGGCCGTGAACAGCGCACGCAGGCACACGAAGGCGGCCAGCGCCGCCAGCACCACCGTGGGGCTGGAATACACCCAGAACGCCTCGTCGGCGCGCGCCAGCGTATGCACGCGCCACCAGGTTCCCAGCGCGGTGGCCGCGGCGCACAGCGCCCATCCGAGCCAGGCGCCGGCCAGTGGCGCGCGGCGCGGCACTGCTGGCAGGTGGTGGTACAGCAGCGCGCCGGCCGCCATGTAGCCGGCATACAGTGGCAGGGCGCTCCACTGGACGCCGACCTGGATACGGCCGGTCAGCACGACTTCGAGCGGCGTCAGGCTGGCCGCGATGAACCAGAACAGCAGGCAGAACACCTGCACCGGCACCGGATTGAAGCGGAAGAACGGCGCCAGCACCGGCAAGAACAGATACAGCCCGATCAGCGCGTACAGGTACCACAGATGCGCCACTACCGGGCCGCCGACAATCAGGGCCGGCCAGTTGCTCTGCTGCTGGCCGGTGTGGCGGAACCACATCAGGTACAGCACCGACCAGGCGATCAGCGGCAGGCCGATGCGCCACAGGCGCTTGCCGATCGCGGCGATGCCGTGCTGGCGCGGCAGCAGCAGGGCGCCGCTGACCATGAAGAACAGCGGCACGGCGATGCGCGCCACGCTCTCGTACAGGTTGATCGCCCACCAGTTGTGGCCCAGCACGCCGAATCCCTTGGCGCCGATGTGGACCACGATGACCATCAGCAGCGCGACCACGCGCAGGCCATCCAGGGCGGCGTCGCGCTGGCCGGCGGAGGACAAGGGAATGGGCGCCGTCATCGCTTACGCCGGCCGTCCGAAGGTGAAGGCCCGATGCAGCACGAAGGTCAGCACCGGGCCGCACAGCAGCACCAGCAGCAGGCCGACCAGGTAATGCCAGCCCATTGCCTCGGCCAGCGCCGACAGCGCCACCGTCAGTGCCAGGCTGAGCATCGACACCGCCAGGAACTTGCGGTAGCTGCTCCAGCCGGGAGACTGGCGAAAGGTGAGGCGGCAATTGGCGAAATACGAAAACGTGTTGGCCAGCGCGAATCCGGCCACGTTGGCCGGCACCGGGCCGGTCAGCGCATTCTCGACCAGCACCACCACGGCGCCCGAATGGAGCAGGGTGTTGATCACACCGATCACGCCGAACACCAGCAGCGCGCGGTGGCGCGCCAGCAGTGCATCAAGCCGCATCACGTTCGTGTTCCTCGCGCACCAGGTAGACCGGACGGCGCTTGACCTCGTGGTAGATGCGGCCCACATACTCGCCCAGCACGCCGATGCCGATCAGCTGCACGCCACCGATGAACATGATGCCCGCCATCAGCGAGGCATAGCCTGGCACGTCGATACCCTCGACCAGCGTGTCGATCACGATCAGCGCGGCGTACATCAGCGACAGGGCCGAGACGCCCATGCCGATATAGGTCCAGATCTTGAGCGGCGCGGTCGAGAAGCTGGTGATGCCCTCGAGCGCCAGGTTCCACAGTTTCCAGCCGTTGAAGCTCGAGACGCCCGCATGCCGCTTCGCGCTCACGTACGGAATGGTCACGGTGCGAAAACCCACCCAGGCAAACAGGCCCTTCATGAAGCGGTGGTTCTCGGGCAGCTGGCGCAGCGCCTCCACCACGCGCCGGTCCATCAGGCGGAAGTCGCCCACGTCCATCGGCACCTGCACGTTCGAGATCCTGTTGTGGAAACGGTAGAACGAGGTGGCCGAGAGCTTTTGCAGCCGGCCGTCGTTGGCGCGGTCGGTGCGCTGCGCGAGCACCACTTCGGCGCCCTGTTCCCACTGCTCCAGCATCTGGGCCAGCAGTTCGGGCGGGTGCTGCAGGTCGGAGTCGATCGGCACCACGGCGTCGCCGGCGGCGCGGTCCAGGCCCGCGGTGAGCGCGGCTTCCTTGCCGAAGTTGCGCGACAGGTCGACCAGGTGCACCCACGGATGACGTGCGCGCGCCTCCAGCAGCTCGGCCCAGGTGCCGTCACGGCTGCCGTCGTTGACCGCGACTACCTCGAAGCGGTAGCGCGGCAGGCTGTCGGCAACCAGCGCCACGCGGCGGAAGAATTCCAGTACATTGCCCGATTCGTTGTAGAACGGGGCGACCAGGGTGATGCATTTTTTCACGGTGTGGTTCCGGTGGGTGTGGCGGCGCCGCGCCGGCACACGAACACGATCTGCATGTCGGCGCAGGCGGCGCCGGGGGCCATCAGGCGCTCGGCATCCTGCTGCTGCGGGAAAGTCTGCTTGTCGAACACCACCGCGGTGCTGGCGGGCAGGCGTGCGATCTCGGCGCCATGGTTGACGCACGACTTGGTGGCGCGCGCGATATAGCCGGTCGAGAGTGGATAGCCGTGCTGCACTGCGTAGGCCATCACCGGCAACAGCGACGGCGACGACGTCGCGCCGCAACGGAACGGCGGATAGTAGTGCAGCGCCTTGACGTCCGGCCCGAGGAAGGTTTGCCAGCGCGCGTGCTCGATGACCGGCGCGCTGTGCTGGCCCGCGGTGGTGCGCACCCAGGCATGATGCGGCTGCAGGTCCCAGAACTGCAGCGCCACCACCAGCGCCAGTACGGCGGCGGCGCGCAGGCCGCCCAGGTGGCGCGCCGCGCCCAGCACCGTGAAGGCCACGATCGCATAGCCGACCGGCCAGAAGAAGCGGCCCGACGAGCGGAACGCCGAGGTCACGCCGTCGAACAGCGGCGGCAGCTGCAGCGCGTACAGCCGGTTGTCGCCGAGCCAGACGATGTTCGACAGCGCATACAGCGACAGCAGTCCCAGCGCGGCGGCCAGGATGCCGTGGCGGCGCCAGAAATCGGGGTCGCGCCGGCCGGTGAGCTGGTACACCGCGACCGTCAGCGCCAGCACGAAGATACCGAGGTAGTTGAAGCCTTCGCCCTGGCCATGGTTGGCCACCGGATGCTCGAACTGCAGCAGCAGGCCACCGTGCAGCGGCGCCAGCAGGTTCATCGAGAAGTGGCCGAAGCCCCATTCGCGCTCGCCCGAGCCGGGCGGCAGCGGCAGCATGGTGGCCCACATGGTCAGCAGCAGCAGGCCGTAGACCAGCACCGGCGCGGCCAGCGTGCGCAGCCGCTCGGCGCGGGTGGCGGGGGCGCGCAGCAGGTGGCGCAGCACGTCGGCGGCGAAGATCGCCGAGGCCATCACGAACAGGTAGATATTGATGTAGAAGCCGCCTACCAGCAGCGCCATCCACGGGCCCAGCGCCAGCTGGCCGAGGCGCGAACCGCGCAGGTAGATCGCCAGCGCGAACACCAGCATCCATTGCGACATCAGGCTGGTGTGCGAGATGCGGAAGGTCAGCGCCGGGAAGCTGGCCAGCAGCAGCGCCAGCGCAGCCAGCGCTGCCCAGTTGCGCACCTGCGCCTCGCGGCACATCCACCAGGCGCCGGCGCCCTGTAGCGTGAAACACAGCGCGATCCACAGGCCGTACGGATTCCAGTAGCCGGCGCCGGGATGCACCAGCTTGAGGAACATCGCATACAGCGGGATCGTGTCGAGGAAGGTCGCCAGCGTGCCGTCCGGCGTGTTGAGCGACTCCAGGCGCAGCAAGGGCCAGCGCCACGGTTCATGCACGTAGGCGTTGAAGCCGGCCAGGTACTGGGTAATGTCGGCGTTGTCGCGCCACCAGAACGGCGCAGTGCCGCGCAACATCGGATACGAATACAGCCACCACGCGAAGCCCAGGCCGAGCAGCATGGCCAGCGCCAGGCCGAGCGGGCCATTGGCGTCGAGCCAGCGCGCCAGCGCCAGGCGCGGTGCCGGGCGGCCCGGCCGGGCCGGCGGCGCCGGCTGCACCACGCGCGGCGCGAGCCGCACGTGGGCGGCCTGGCGCAGGGTGTGCGCGTCATTGCGCACGGGCGTGGTCATCGCGCGGTCTCCGCCGACAGCAGTGCCAGCAGCGCGTGCGCCTGTTCGCGCCAGGTCATCCAGGTCATCGATTGCGACGACGGGTGACGCCCTTCGGCGTGCAGCGCCAGCCAGGCGCGCACGGCGCCGGCCAGGGCCGCGCCATCCATGCCGCTGAAGTAATGGGCGCCGTCGCCGGCCACTTCGCGAAACACCGGCAGGTCGCGCGCCAGCAGCGGCAGGCCGTGGTGGGCCGCCTCGATCAGCGGCAGGCCGAAGCCTTCGCCTTCGCTCGGGAACAACAGGCAGGTGCTGGCCTGGTAGACCTGCTGCAGCGTATCGTCGTCGATCCCGTCCAGCCACAGCAGGCGCCGGCCCAGTTCGGGGTGATTGCGCAGGCGCTCCATGATGCGCGGGATGGTGCGCCGGTCGGCGTCGTCGAGTGGTTTCCAGCCTTCGCGGCCGACGATCACCAGGTTCAGGTCCTGGCCATCGGCCCACAGGCGCTCGAAGGCATCGAGCGCCTGCAGGTGTCCCTTGCGTGGTTCGATCGTGCCGACCATCAGGAAGCTCGGCCGGGCGGCCACCTGCCGGACCGTGACCGAGTCGCCGCTCGCCTCCGGGCTCAGTTCGAGGTCGGCGCCCAGGTGCAGCGCGGTGAGCAGCTGGCCCGGACGGCACGGCACGCCGCTGCCGCGCTGCCAGGCGGCCAGGTCGTCGCACACGGCATGCGAGATGCAGATCAGGCGGTCCGCCTCGTTCGACACGCATGTGAGCCAGGCCAGGTGGCCGGTGTCGGCGTGCGGCGGGAAGAATTCGGGATGGCGCACCGGCAGCAGGTCGTACACCACGAAGTTGATGCTCACGCCGCGCGCGCGCCAGGCTGCGTACAGGCCGGTGCGCGCCGCTTCCATGGAGGCGTGCGGCGAGTGGTCGGCGCAGTAATAGATGTCGCCGCTCTGGACGTCGACCACCGGGTCGGGACCTGCCAGCACCTGTTCGATGCCCAGCAGGCGCGCCGCGTAGTTGCGCGCATAGCGGTATTGCGGCTGGCCGTCGGCGCTGTCGAGGTACACCGGTTCGATGCGGTAGCCAATCGCGCGCAGCGGCAGCAGTTCGAGCAGCTGGTTGCGCACCACGCGCTCGATCCCTGTCTTGAGGTCGTTGCGGGCGATGGTGGTCACGTCCAGCAGCAGCTGGCGCGGCTGCAGCGGGTCGGGCGCGCGCGCCACGCAGCGCGCCAGGCGTTGCAGCAGCGCGTCGTCGGCGTCGAGGCCGGGCACGGCCAGCAGCGCGCGCACCAGCGCGGCCCGGTCGACGCGGCGGCGCGCGCTGTCGTGCGCCAGCGCCGCTTTGTACATCAGGCCCACGCGTTCGGGGCTGTTGCGGGTGCCCATCAGGGCGAAACCGGCCGCGCCCAGCGCCAGCCGGCGCGCGTCGTCGTCGCGCAGCGTCTCGAGCGCCTGCACCAGTTGCTCCTGCGCGAACGCGTCGGGCAGCATCCACACCGCATCGTGCGGGAACTCGGCCATTGCGCCGTTGGCGTTGATGATGGTCGGCAGGCCGTAGATCATGCAGTCGAGCACCGTGCCCGAGGTCTCGCCGCGCGAGCCGGTGCGCAGCTGGACGCCGATGTCGGCTGCCTGCAGGTAATGGAAGTAATCGTCGTCGCTGGTCCAGCCCGAGATGCGCACGCTGTCCTGGGCGCCGGCGGCGGCGATGGTGTCGGTGATGGCGCGGCCGTAGTCGCCGCCGTGGTTGGCGCCCACGAAGACCAGCTGGCAGCGGCGGTCGCTGCGCAGGGTCGATGCGAGCCAGGCCTGCAGCAGCTCCATGCAGTGCTTGGTCGGCGCGACGAAGCCGAAATTGCAGACCAGGAAAGCGTCGTCGGCGATGCCGAGCGCGCGTCGAGCGGCGGCGCGGTCGTTCACACCTGGCGTCGCACGCGGCAGCTGGGCCGGGCTCCAGTCGGCGCCGGCCTGTTCGCCGTACCAGTCGCGCGCCAGCTGGCGCGCGTAATCCGAATGCACGATCACGTGGCTGGCGTCCTGCAGGATCTCCAGGTTGGACGGGTAGTCCTGCTTGGCCTGGTCGAGGCCATCGGGAACCAGGCTGGCCTGCACCGCCGCGTAGCCGTGCGAATGCAGCAGGCTGCGGGTCCAGACGCCCGGCATGGCGCCGGTGATCTGCTCGTACGACACCATGCTGCTCAGGAAGAAGTCATGCAGCACCACCACGCCCGGATGGCGCTGCAGCAGCGGCATCATGTGGCTGTGGAACGGGCTGTTGCCGAACTGGTAGACGATGTGCTGGTAGCGCTCCGGATGCTGATCGAGCCAGGCCAGCGGGTGGCGCGGCAGGTGCGCCAGCTCGGGCGGCATGGTCACCTCGGCCTGGTGCACGATCAGTTCGACGTCGAAATGGGGCAGCAGGGCAGGCAGCACGCGCACCGCATAGTCGGCCACGCCGGTGCGTTCCGGCGGCAGCGGCGACAGGAAGGCGATGCGCGGCTTGGCGCCGCTGGCCATCCCTGCATCGGCCGCAGCGGCCACGCGCGCAGCGGCCTGCGCCTGCGCATGGGCCTCGAGCGCGGCGAGCGCGCGCCGCGCGCTGTGGTCCCAGCTGAACTTGCGGGCCTGGATGGCGCCATGCGCGCGCAGGCGTTCCTGCAGCGCCGGGTCGCCCAGCACCGCGGCGATGCGGTCGGCGATCGCGGCAGGCTGGCGGCCGTCGAACATCGCCTCGGGGTTGCCGATCACTTCCGGGATGCTGGTGCTGTCGGCGCCGATCACCAGCGCGCCACAGGCCATCGCTTCCAGCGCCGGCAGGCCGAAGCCTTCGTGCAGCGACGGGAACACGAACAGCGCGGCCAGCCGGTACAAAGCGATCAGGTCGGCGTCGCTGACGTAGCCGGTCAGGACCAGTTCGTCCTTGCCGAGGCCATGGCGCTGGGCCAGTTCGGCCAGGCGCTGGCGCTCGCCGTCGTTGATCTTGCCGGCGATGACCAGCTGGTGCGCACTGCGCAGGGGCGCCGGCAGCATGCCGTAGGCGGCGATCAGGCCGTCGATGTTCTTGCGTGCGTCGAAGCCGCCCGGCGCGCACATGATGGCGGCGCGGGCGATGCCGAAGCGTTCGCGCAGCGTGGCTGCCTGGGCTGCATCCGGCGCGGCCGGGCAGAAGGTGTGGTCCACCGCGGTGGAGATCGAGACCACGCGCGCCGGATCGAGGCCGAGCGCGTCGATCGCTTCCTGGCGCGAATAGTCCGAGATCGCCAGCAGCAGGCCGGCCTTGCGCAGCGAGGCGATCTTGCGCTCGTAGTAGCTGCGCTGCTCCGGCTGGCGCAGGTACTGGTCGGGGTTCAGGAACGGGATCAGGTCGTACAGCACGGCGGCGGTGGCGGCGCCGTCGGCGAAACCGCCGATCGATACCACGGCGTCGTCCACATAGCCTTCGAACAGGCTGGTGACGAGCACCGCGTCCGGGCGCAGCTGGGCGATCGCATGCTCGCGCAGCAGTTCGCCGGCGCGCGCGCGCGGGCTGTTGGCGGCGTGTACCTCGGCGCTCGGACCGAGGCTGTCGAACACGCGGATGCGGGCGGCCGGCACCAGGCCGGCGAAGGCCTGGCGGATGTCGTCGATGGCGCCGCCCAGGGCGGCGTTGAGTACCAGCCAGACTTCGTGCTCGCCGGCGTTGCGCGCCACGCCCAGCGCCAGCGCCAGCGAATAGCGGCCAATGCCGCGGAAGCGGCTTTCGGACTGGGCGCCCTGAAGGTCAATGACGATCCGCATTGTGCATCCTTGCTTGTTCCTGTTTCAGTTGGCGGTACACGCGCGCCGCGCGCGGCGACAGCTCGCCCGGTTCGTCGTCCAGTACCAGGCGGGTGGCGCCGCTGTTGTCGAGCATCAGCCGGTACAGGCGCGCTTCCAGCGCCGGCACCTTGCGCAGCACCGCGCGCGCGGCGCGCTTCAGGCCCGGGCGGCGCAGCACCGCGCCCCCGGCACGGCGCACCAGGCGGCGCGCGCGCGATTTCGCGGCGCTGCCCAGCCGGCCTTCGCGCTGGGCGGCGCGCAGGCGGTAGACGATCGCGGTGACACGGCGCAGCGGTTCGGTGATGCGCCACGAGGTGCTCGACAGCAGGTCGACCACGCGCTGGCCCATTTCGGCGGCGTGCGCTTCGGCTTGGGCAATGCGGGCCTGCTGGTCCTGGGCGATGCGGTGCAGTTCCTCGATCTGCTGCGCCAGGTGCGCCTGGCGGTCGTCGGCCTGCATGCGCTGGCGCTGCTGTTCGGCGAACAGCTGGCCGGTATCCTGGGCGGCGCGCTGTTCGATGCGCGCCAGGATATGGTGGATCTCGGCGTTCTGGCCGGCCGCGCGCTCTTCGAAACGCTGCGCCAGCTGGCCCAGGGTCAGTCCGCGCGGCGCATCGAAGGCGGCGTCGAAGGTGGCGGCCAGCACCGGCGGCGCGGCTTTCTGGGCCACCACTGCGAAGTCCGGGCTGACGCCTTCGAGCACCGTGATCAGGCCAACCGGCGCGTCGCCGTGCAGGGCCGGATCTTCCTGCAGGCGCACGATGCGCGCGCGTGCGTAACCCGCGTGGTCGGCGGTGAAGCCGAGCAGGCCGGGCGGAATCGGGTGCAGGTGCGACGGGTCGAGGTAGAAGCTGGTGGCGCCGACCGTCAGGTTTTCGGGATTCGGCGTTTCCATGATCAGGATGCCACCCGGCTGCAGCGCGCGCAGCGCCTCGGTTACCAGGTCGCGCACCAGGTCGAACGGCAGGTGCTCGACCAGGTGGAAGGCCGACACCAGCGCCAGGCTGTCGTCCGGCTGCGCGCGCAGTGCCGCCAGGGCATCTTCGCGGCGTGCCGCCAGACCGCGCTCAATGCAGGCGGCCAGCATGCCGTCGTCGAGATCGACGCCATGTGCGTCAAAGCCCTGTTCGCCCAGCAGTTCGAGCCATTCGCCACGTCCGCAGCCCAGGTCGAGCGCGGCGGGGCGCGCGGCCAGCCCACGCAGCGGATCGGTGAAAGGGGCGTAGGCGCGCAGGCGCGCCTTGATGGTGTCGCGCGAACCGCGGTAGCGGTCTTCGAAGGCGCGGTAGAAAGTCGTCTGCGACGTCATCGGGTGATCTCCACTTGCGGTTCGAGCCAGCTGCTGCCGACGAATTCGCGCCGGTTCATGTTCATGACCATGAAGATGGCGGCCAGGTCGCGCCATTCGTAGTTGTCGGCGAGGTGGGTCTCGCTGCTGGTCAGGGCGGTAGTCACCGAATAGCTGCCCGGGCCCAGGTTGAGCGGGAAGCGGAACCGGTATTCCACCGTCTCGCCGGCGCGCAGGCCGGTCAGCGGCTGCTCGAGATAATGGGTGTTGGTGCCGAAGATCTGCTGGCCCAGGCGGTCCTTGATCATGTAGCCGAGCACCAGGCGCGGCACGGTCTTGTTGATCCGGACCCGGATGCGCAGCGTGGCCGGCACGCCGACATTGAGCACTTCCATCGCCTGGCCGTCCTCGTTCTCGAGCACGACGTCGAGCACGCTGGCGTGGCCGGTCCCCGACGTGGTCTGGACCCTGCCCTCGGGCGTGCGCACCTGTTCGACCTTGCTGCCTTCGCGCTCGGCGATCAGGGCATTGTAGTAGTCCATCACTTCTTCGGGCGTGCCCTGCTTGGCCAGGCGCCCGCTGTCGAGCAGGATCGCGCGGTCGCAGATCGACTGCATGGCGGCGCGGTCGTGGCTGACGATCAGCAGCGTGGTGCCTTCCTTGCGAAACGCGCGGATGCGCTCGAAGCTCTTGTGCTGGAAGTAGGCGTCGCCCACCGAGAGCGCTTCGTCGACGATCAGCACGTCGGGCCTGCGCACGGTGGCCACGCTGAACGCGAGGCGCATCTGCATGCCTGACGAATACACCCGCACCGGCTGGTCGATGTAGTCGCCGATCTCGGCGAATTCCTCGATCTGCGGCATCGACTCGGCGATCTCGTCCACCGTGAGGCCGAGCAGCTGGCCGGCCATGAACACGTTCTGGCGCCCGGTGAAGTCAGGATGGAAGCCCATCCCGAGTTCGAGCAGGGCAGCGACGCGGCCCGTGATCGACACACTGCCACTGCTCGGCTGGGCGGTGCCGGTGATCAGTTTGAGCAGGGTGCTCTTGCCGGCGCCGTTGATGCCGATGATACCGACCGCGTCGCCCGGCGCCAGCATGAAGTTGATGTCCTGCAGCACCCACTTGAGCTTGTGGCGTGGCTTATTGCCCGGCATGACCCATTCGGCCAGTCGGCTCCAGCGGTTGCCGTACTGCTTGTAGGCCTTGCCCAGGTTTTCGACGATGATCGCGCCCATTACAGTTCATCCACCATTTCGCCCGCACGCTTGCGGAACAGTTGCAGCCCGAGCCCGCAGAACAGCAGGGCCAGCACGGTTACCGGAATCAGGCTCGACCAGTCGGGCATGCTGCCATCGAGCAGGATGCCCTGATAGGCGCGGATGACCGCCGCCATCGGATTGAAATCGAGCCAGTGCCGGATCGATTCGGGAAGCGCCTTGACCGGGTACACGATCGGGGTGAACCAGAACCAGAACTGCAGCAGGATGGCGAAGAACTGGCCGACGTCGCGGAAAAACACATTGAGCACGCCCAGCACCATGGCCAGGCCGATCGCGAACAGGATCTGCAGCGCCAGCACCGGCAGCAGCGCCAGGATGACCCAGCCGGGAAATGCGCCCGAGAACGCCAGGAACACCAGGAACAGGCCGAAGATGATGGCGAAGTTGACCAGCGCGTTGAGCACCACCACGATCGGCAGGCAGATGCGCGGGAACTGCAGCTTCTTGATCAGGTTCGCGTGCTCGAGGAAGACGTTCTGGCCGCGCGTGGTGATCTCGGCGAACAGGCCCCAGGTGAGCAGGCCGGCGCACAGGTAGATGCTGTAGGCGAAGTGGCCGGTCTGGCCAGGCAGGCGGCTGCCCATGACCTGCGAAAAGATCACGGTATAGACCACGATCATGGCCAGCGGATTGAGGACGGTCCAGGCGGCGCCGAGCAGGGAATTGCGGTATTTGGCCTGGAATTCGCGGCGCACGCTGCCCGCGATGAAGCCGCGGTAGCGCCATACGCCACCCAGCATATTACGGGAGATCATTGGTGCGGAGCGTTGGTGATGACATCAGGAATCGGGTGCCAGACAGGGGTCAAACGTGTGATGAACCCTGAAAGCGAGTTGCCGATTATAACATGATGGGTGTTAGCAATTAACGGCTTACCGATGGTTACTTTTTCTCGATTTGTATGGTTTGTGCGGGGATTTGTCGCGTTCAATCTTGGACAAAACAGCCCGTCGACCCGGCCACCGACCTCTGCTTCGTCATTCCCGCGCAGGCGGGAATCCAAGTCCGATGCGTGGCCAACATCGCGAGTTTCCTTGGCTGTGCATGCAAACTTGGATTCCCGCCTGCGCGGGAATGACGGTTTTGCGAGTAGTGACCACGAGTCTGTCGGTAGGCCTGGCGCCGGGGATGGGGGCGAAAGCGGGGAAGCCATCCCCGGCCAACCCGTCAACGCGACGGCATGACAAATACCGGCTCAGCCCTGAATCAGCTTCTGCAATCCGTCCGGATTACGGATGATCAGCCGATGCGCTGCTTTCTCGATGATGCCTTGCTGCACCAGTGCCAGCAGCGCCCGGGTTACGGTCTCGCGGCTCGTATTGATCATATTGGCAATGTCCTGGTGGGTCGGCAGGTTGTCGACGACCTGCATCCCTTCCTTTTCTTCCTTGAGCAGGTCGAGGAAGCTGAAGATGCGCCGCGACGTGTTGTGGATGCTGAGCAGCGCGCGGAATTCCGAATCGCGCTGCACCTTCTCGGCCAGGAAGCGCAGCATGTGGTTGGCCACCGAAGGCGAGTGCGAGAACAGGTGCAGGGCGGTGGCGCGCGGCAGCAGCGCCACCAGCACCGACGTCAATGCCACCACAGAGGCCGAGCGCATGGTGCCGTTGATCACCGCGATCTCGCCGAAGAAGTCGCCCGGCTGCAACAGGCGCAGGCCGATCGCGCGGCCGTCTTCGGTGATGTCGATCACCTGCAGCGAACCGGTCAGCAGGAACAGCAGGCTGTCGCCCGGCGCGCCTTTCTGCAGCACGATGTCGCGCTTGGCATACTGGCGGATGCGGATCACCGACTTGACGCTCAGGATTTCTTCGTCGCTCAGGTTGGCCAGCAGCGGGATCTTGCGCAGGTGAATGTGCAGGTTGACTTCCTGGCGCACCGGCTCGCCCGCGCCGCCAGTGGCGCCGGCCGGGGCGGCGCCTGGATCGGGCACCAGGTCGCCTGGTGCGATCTGGTCGTCCAACTCGCTTTTTCGTTTTCCGGAAGAAGATGTCATTCGCGTCTCAACCTACCTGTAACAGCCCGAATGCGAGGATGGCCGCAGCAATCCCTGCCGTGTTGGCCGCCATGTCACGCCAGCAAAAACTGCGGCCGGGCACCTGTTTTTGCAGCAGTTCGATCACCAGTCCCGCCACCAGCAATCCCAGCAGCCAGAACGCCCGTCCTGCCCAGTCGGGCGCGATGCGCAGGGCCAGGGAGGTCAACACCAGGAAAGCGCCGAAGTGCAGCAGCTTGTCATGCGGCAACGGCGGCAGCCAGCCCGCCGGCAACAGACATCCGATGGTCACGGCGCAGGCGCCAGCAATAAAGACAATCATTTCCCACGACATCGTCAGCCCAAGATAAATACACCGAATCCCGGCATCAGAAGTTATCCCACCGCAGGCTCAGCTGCAGGGCACGGCTATTATATTGGAAGAGCGAAATGTTCTCGCGGTTAAAAGTACCACGCCATTCGAGCAGCAGGCTGTAGTGGGGCCGCAAGGTCCATTGGCCGGCCGCGCGCAGGGTGGTGATGTTCTGCAGGCGGCGCGTCTCGATCAGCCCGGGCGAATAGATGTCTTTGCTGCGCCAGTGCTGGTGGGTGAGGCCGGCTTCGAGGGTGACCTTGTCCGACAGCGCGCCATACCATTGCACGCTGCCGAACCAGCCTTCGCGGTCGCCGCCCGGGCGGGTGTCGCCGCTGTCGTCGACCAGGCGGGTGAAAGTGGCCTGGGTCAGGTTGCTCTTGCTGCGGTAGCCGACGATGCCGCCGAGTTCCATCGTATTGCCGTCATACACCGAGCGGGTCGGATAGGTGACGCGGCTGGCGTTGGCCGACAACGCGAACTCCATGTCGGGCGGCAGCGGCAGCGGCAATGTCAGGCGTGCTTGCAGCTGGCGCTGGCGCTGGTACAGGCTGCGGTCGAGCGTCACCGCGCCCAGCGCGGCAGTGCCGCGCAGGCGCCAGGCGCCGGCGGTCCAGGTATGCTCGAGCGCGCCGAGCAGCGACGCGGTGTCCTGCTCGCGCTCGAGGTCGTGCCAGCGCGCATAGGCCTGCACGATCGCGCTGGTGTTCTTGAGCGGCAGCGGACGCAGATAGGACGCCGAAAACTGGCTGAAATTGTCGGCGCGCGGCAGGAAGGCCGGATCGAGTTCGTAATCGGTGAGGTCGCTGCCGGTGCCGATCGCAAAGCGTGGATTGCTGGCGCCCTGGTTGACGTTGTCGTCATGGCCGCGGGTGCCACTGAGCAGCCACACGCCGCCCGGTGCCGGCGGCTTGCGGCAGCCATTGGCACGATAGTGGGCGATCGCTTCGAGGATGCCGGGTGGCGGCGCGAAGCGTGTCTCGACCTCGCGGAACAGGCGCTCGGCTTCTTCGGCGTTGCCGAGTTCGCAATGGCTGATGGCCAGGTCGAGCCAGGCGCCGGCGTGGCGCGGCTGCCGGTCGACAAAGCGCTGCAGCATGCGCGCCGCGTCTTCGGGACGGCCGTCGGCAAGCATGCGCAGGGCTTCCTGGTACAGCATCTCCTGGTCTTCTGGTGAGGCCGGCACGGCGATCTCTTCCGGCACGCCGGTCGCCTGCGCCAGCGTCGCCAGGGGCAGGGTCGCCAGCAGCAGGCCGGCCAGGGCGGATTTCAGTGGCAGGCGCTTCATGCCGCGGCCTCCAGCGTGAAGATGCGGATCGAGCGCTCCTTGCCGCGCAACTGGCGCTCGCCCAGCGGCAGCAGCCGGTGGCGCCGCGCCAGGGCGGCCGTGCCTTCGCCGACGATCACGTCGTGCGGATAGTCGCGCGCGGCCTGTTCCAGGCGCGCTGCCGTATTGACGCTGTCGCCGACGGCGGTATAGATGCTGCGCGCAGCGGTGCCGTAATCGCCCGCCATGGCGGCGCCGCTCTCGATGCCGATCCTCACCCGTAGCGGCGGCTTGCCGGCCGCGACCCGCAGCGCCGAGAACTGCGCTACTTGGTGCAGGATGCGCGCCGCCGCGTCGAGCGCCAGGTCGGCATGCTCGGCATTGGGCAGGGGCGCGCCCCAGAACGCCACCAGCCCGTCACCCGTGTACTTGTCGAGGGTGCCGCGGTGGGCCAGTACCGGGCCGGTCAGGCACTCCATGAAATCGGTAGTCAGGCGTGCTGCTTCGTCGAGCGTGAGCGACTCGACCTGTCCGGTGTAGCCTTCCATGTCGGCCACCAGGGTGGTGACGTCGGCCGCGCGCGGCGCCAGCGGGTCGTTCAGGCCGCTGCGCAGGAGTTCGTCGACGACGTCGCCGGCCACATACTGGCGCAAAGTGCCGAGCAGCTGGCGCGAGCGGCGCTGCGACATTTCCCAGTGAAACGGCACTGCCACCGCCAGGAGATACAGGTTGCAGAACAGCGGCGCCGCCGGCGCGAAATCCGGATCGCGCGGGACCAGCCAGAACGCCAGGCCCAGCCAGAACATCCCGCCAAGGCCGAGCAGCAGGGCATTGGCCCCGGCCGACAGGCGCGGCAGCGTATAACTGGCCAGCAGCACGACCCCCGCGGTAAACAGAAAAGCGATGACCTTGCCCGGCATCGGCTGCGGCGCCAGGCCCTGCTGGCGGTCGAGCAGGCTGCCGAGCATGGAGGCATGTACCAGCAGGCCGGGGCTGGATGCGCCCAGCGGCGTGGCGATACGGTCACCGATGCTCAGCGACGAAGAACCGATCAGCACCAGGCGGTCACGCGCCATGCCGGGCGGCATGTGGCCGGCCAGCAAATCGGCCGCCTTGACCACTTCGTAGGCGTCCCAGTGCCTGGCGTACGGTATGCGTTCCACGCTGCGCAGTGCCGGCGGCGTGGCGGAATTCGCGCCGCAGCATTGCAGCAGGGCCAATGACAGGGAAGGGTAGACGCGGCCCTGGTAGGCGGTCAGCATCGACAGCCGACGCAGGGTACCGTCGGCGTCCGGCAGTACGCCGATATTGCCGGCGTGGCGCGCCTGGGCCAGGCCGGCGTGGTTGGCCAGGTAGCCGTGCGCGGCCATGGCGCTGCCGGTGCCGGCCGCCACGCCGCCGATCAGGCGTCCGCCCACCAGTGGCTTGTCAGCGTGGACGTAATCGAACATCTGCGCCAGCACCAGCGGACCGTGGCCTGCCAGCATCGCCAGGCGCATGTCGCCATCGCCGTCCGCCGGTTTTTCGAGCAGAATGTCGAGCGCGACGCCGCGTGCGCCGTCTTCCAGCGCCAGTTCGGCCAGGTCGGCGATGCGCGCACGTGGCCATGGCCATGGCAATTGCGCCACGCTCGATTCGTCGATGTCGATCACCAGCACGCGCCGCTCCGGCACGCTCGAGGCCTGGATCCGGATGAAGGTATCGCGCAGCCATTCATCGGCTGCCCTGGTCGCCGCCGATCCGTCATGCCACTGCAGCCACGCACCGATGGCCAGCGCGACGAGCGCGATCATGCCGCGCAGGACGCCGGCATGACGCAGCGCAGTGCGCACGAAACCAGGTTTGTTCATGGATGTAGGGATGGGGAACAGCGCAGTACCTGCGACATGGAATTGTGGATGGTGAGGGCGAGAGCATACAGGCGGCGCTGCGCTAAAGAAATATCTAAGGCATCACCCTCGAGTGTAACATTTGTAATTTGTGATGATTGTCACAGACTTTAACAGCTGCGCCCGGACAATGCTAGGCAAGGAGAATTCTATGCTACAAAAATTCGCGCTGGCCGCCGTCATGCTGTTGCCCATCGCCGACATGGCGTTCGCAGCCGAGGCCGGGAAGGTCGTGTTCGTGACCGGCCAGGTGCAGGTGGGCGGCCGCGCCGCCGCGCAGGATGCGGCGGTACAGGAGGGCGACCAGCTCTCGACCGGCGCCGACGGCTATGTTTACGTCAAGACGGTCGACAACGGTTTTCTGATCCTGCGCCCGAACAGCACGGCGCGGGTGGTGACGTACGCGATCGACAAGAACGATCCGTCGAAAACCCACGTCAAGCTCGAGCTGACCCGCGGGGTCGCGCGTGCAATTTCTGGCCAGGGCGTCAAGCAGGCGCGCGACAACTTCCGTTTCAATACGCCGGTGGCGGCGATCGGCGTGCGCGGTACTGACTTCACTGTCTATACAGACCAGCAAACCACGCGCGTGTCGGTGCTGTCGGGTGGCGTCGTGATGAGCGGCTTTGGCGCCAACTGCGTGGTATCGGGCACCGGGCCCTGCGAAGGGCGCGATGCGCGCGAGCTGTTCGCCGGCCAGGCTGGCGTGTCGCTCCAGGTCGAGCGCGGCAACCGCATCCCGCAAGTGCTGCAGAATCCGGCGCTGGCACCGGACCAGTCCGAAAAACCGCGCAGCGACGAGCCTGCCGCCAAGCAGGAAGCGCCAGCCACGCCGCTGGCCCAGGTCAATCTCGATCCACAGCGCTCCGAGCGCTCGCTCAATAATGTGCGACCGGCAGTGCCGGTGGTCCCGGTGACCCCGGTCAAGCCGCCGGTGGTGGAGCAGCCAGAAGTGATCACGCCGCCGCCGGTCGTGATCGTCGAGCCTGTCGAACCCAAACCATCGGTGCCCGAGGTGTTCTGGGGGCGCTGGCAGACCATCGCAGGCAAGCTCGCCAAGCCGGGCAGGATTGGCGATGGCGACACCGAGATCGCTACCTATTATGGGTCGTATGCAATTACTCGTTTGAAAGACTCGGCATTGGTGTTGCCGAAAGAAGGAACCGCCGCATTCAAGCTATCCAACAGCGAAGCGATTATGACGAACGCAAATGGTAGCCGTTTCGCAACAGTTCAGAATGGCCAGTTGAATATGGATTTTGCAAATAGAACATTCGGTACGTCGCTCGATGTCAAGGCCGGCACCGACCGTGCGAACGTCGTCGGCAGCGGTATCATTACCGATAATGGCATGCTGTATCACGATAGCCGTTCCGAAACATTTATTTATGGTTACGTCGGTGGTTCGCGCGCCGAGCAGGCGGGATATATCTTCAAGAATTCCAGCACCCCTGGGGTTACCGTCACCGGTGCTACCTTGTGGAATCGATAATGCTTTATGCTTTGCCTGCTTTAAATCTGCTGTATATTTGAGCAGTTCTTGAAACAAAATGTAAGAAAATTGTACCTGTGTGCTAAAAGATCGGGATTTGTGACGTCCATCACAACAATTCTCAGCTGATCTGGCAATATACTTCGCAGTTCTGCAATACGAGTTCGCAAACGTTCGTACGGTTGTGGACAGCAGACTTGGTTATAACCACTCTTAAAGGATTCAACATCATGGCAGCACAAGAATACACCGCAGTAGTGCAGCAGCTGTACATCTCGTACTTCGGCCGTCCAGCCGACTACTTTGGCCTGCAGAACTTCTCGGAACAGCTCGACGCACTGGGCGCACCGAAGACCTTCGCTGCCCTGCAAGCTGCTGTTGGTGCTGACGTTGCTGGCACCTCGGCCCTGTCGCAGCTGGTGAACAGCTTCAACAACTCGGCTGAATCGGTCGCCCTGTACGGCAACGACAACTCGCAGATCGGCGTGTCGAAGTTCGTCGCTGCCATCTACCAGAACGTCCTGGGCCGCGAAGCCGATGCAACCGGCTTCAACTTCTGGGTCGACGCCATCGCTTCGGGCACCCTGTCGAAGGCCAACGCTGCTGCCGCCATCACCGCAGCCGCTTCGACCAACACCTCGGCGCAAGGCCTGCTGGATGCACAAACCGTCGCTAACAAGCTGTCGGTCGCTACCACCTTCACCGCAGCCCTGGACACCCCGACCGAATTCAACGCCTACGCTGGCGACGCTGCTGCCGCTACCGGCCGTTCGCTGCTGCAAGGCGTGAACAACACCACCGTCGTGACCGACTACCAGGCCGCCATCGACGACGCGATCAACACCATCGTGAACGTCTCGGTTCCTGGCGACACCAAGTCGCTGACCGCCGGTGTTGATACCCTGGTCGGCACCGCTGGCGACGACGTGTTCAACGCTACCCCAGTGAACGCGACTGGCACCACTGCCAACACCCTGACCACCTTCGATTCGATCGACGGCGGCGCGGGCAAGGACACGCTGAACATCTACACCGATGGCACCAGCAACATCCTGCAAGCTGGCACTGTCAAGAACGTCGAGACCATCAACATCTTCAACGCTGAAGCCGGCACCGTGTACGGTGGCGCCGCTGTCGACGCATCGAAGTTCGTGGGTGCAACCGCTGTGTGGCAAATCGGCCGTGAAACCGCGATCACTAACGTTGGCGCATCGACCACCGCTGGCTTCCGCGCTATCGCCCAGGCTGACGTCGCTGTGACCGCTTCGGCTGCCACCGTCGGCATCGCTCTGGACAACGTGACCGGCGCTGATGCAACCAACGCATCGACCGTGACCGTCGACGGCACCAAGCTGACCAGCGTGACCCTGTCGGGCGCCCTGGTGGAAAACGAAACCTACGCAGCCGGCACCGGCACGGACGAAGCATCGGTGGCCCTGAACGCCACCATCGCTAAGGACGCGCAAACCTTCACCCTGAACAGCTCGCTGAACACCACCCTGACGGTTGACAATGCAGCAACCTCGACCAAGGATGTGACCACGATCGCTGCTGCTGCTTCGACCGGCAACATCACCTTCGTGGGCGGCGCAGCCGTGTCGTCGATCACCACCGGTACCGGCGATGACACCGTGACCCTGGCAACCGCGCTGACCGCAACCACCAAGGCTGCTACCGTCAACACCGGCGACGGCGACGACACCATCACCGTGACCGCAACCGGCGCCGCCGATGCAGGCAGCACCGTGACTGTCAATGCTGGCGCAGGCGACGACGAAATCACCGTCGCTCTGAACGATAACGTCAAGTACAACATCAGCGGCGGCGCAGGCGACGACCTGATCACCCTGACCGGTACCATCAAAACCGGCGACATCATCGATGGCGGCGAAGGCAAGGACACCATCGGTGTCGCAGGCAAAACCACCGGCTATGTGGCTAACGACTACCTGGCTTACACCAAAGTCCTGAAGAACTTCGAAGCAATCAAGTTCACCACCGCAACCACCGGCTTTGACGCTTCGCAAGTTGCTGGCTTCAAAGAGTTCACTTTCGACTCGACCGGCACGATCACCAAGGTTGCAGCTGACCAGATCGTGACCACTGCTGGCGCCCTCGACATCACCGCAGCTGGCTACACCGCTGCTGGCGGAACCGGCAATGCATCGTCGACCGTGTACTCGACCGATACCGCTACCGGCGCTCTGACCGTGAACGTCGTGGAATCGGCAATCGTGACCGCGAAAGGTGCAAGCATTGCCCTGACCGTGACCGCTGACTCGAACGAAGCAGCTACCACTGACGGTGCTGCTAACGTCCTGGCTACCCTGCGTGGCGACGTCAAGACCGCGACCGTGAACCTGGTCAACGGTGTGGATGCTGACGACGGTGCTGCTGTCGCATCGGTCAACGTGACCACCGCAGCGACCGCTGCCGGCACCGGCCCATACACCCAACTGGGTGGTCTGACCTCGCTGACCCTGACCGGCAACGGTTCGGCAACCGTGGTCAACGTTGCTAACACCAAGCTGGCTACCGTCGATGCATCGGCTCTGGCAAGCGTGGACGCAGCTGGCGACGCAGCAGCTGGCCTGACCTACACCTCGACCAATGCAGCAGCTGAAACCATCAAGCTGGGCGCAGGCGTCGATGTCATCACCCTGAACGCTTCGGTGTACGGTGGTGTTGGCGCAGCGCACGCATGGGATACCGTCACCGGCCTGAACCTGGTCATCGAAGGTACCGGCGCCGCCGCTACCTACGCTGAAGGTTCGGACGAGCTGGTCATCGGTGCTAACGGCTGGGCCGCTGCCAAGTTCACCACGACCGAAACCGACCTGGATCTGGTCCTGGCTGCAGCAGCCCAGAACCTGGGTGCGCGCACCGACAACGTCGACGCACTGGTCTTCACCGTTGCTGGTAACACCTACGTGTTCGCTGACACCGGTACGGGTGCAGGTACCGCAGGCGCCCTGGACGCTGGCGACACCGTCGTGCAACTGACCGGCGCTGTCGATCAGGACGACCTGATCGTTGCTCTGGGCCTGGGTGGCACCACCACCCCACCAGTGACCCCATAATTCCGGCTTCGGTCTGAATTAGTTGTATGAACCCCGCTGCCGCAAGGCAGCGGGGTTTTTCTTTTGGTGCGCCCAGCATGGGCATACTCTTGTAAGTGAAAGTCCCGCCGCGAGCTGACCACAGCGAGCGAAATGAAGCGCAACTGCACGATGGCGACCGGCCCGTGCGGAGAACCCGATAAGCGCGACTGTGCCTGTCCTTTAGCGGCTAAACGCTGCCAGCCAGTCCAAATCCGTCACCAGCGATTGCCATTGCTCCCCGTCCAGCTGCCAGCAGCCGTCGCCAGCCTGGTACCAAGTGAATTGATCACGATACCAAATTGACCACGATACCAGCCAGAGCAGCACATCCACTGCCGGCACTATCCCATCCGGCCATCCGGCCATCCGCCAGCGGAAGTGTGAATAATTGCTATTTACATAGCCCGTGCCGTCGCATGTCACCCGTTCCGATGCCTGCTGCACGTGCGGCGACAGCCCGTCAGTGCCAGTGCGCATGTCGACTGGCCGGGGTGCCAGCCAGATCGATTCATAAGGCGCTGTCCGCGTTAAATGTGGATGAGTACTGAACTGTCGAGCTGTTCTGCGGTCGAATCCCTCTCTCATCCAGAGGAATCCGGCCATGCAATCACCCCACTTCGAGGAATGGTTTGCCGCGCTTGGGTTACTGA
>Ga0265797_10001246_pt1 | contig 45070 bp, 33 predicted proteins | sample P2T30metagenome_FD_192433 | JGI IMG/M metagenome (GOLD analysis project Ga0265797, IMG submission 192433) | Plant litter microbial communities from East Loma Ridge, Irvine, California - P2 T30 | ecosystem: Environmental > Terrestrial > Plant litter > Unclassified | place: USA: California...
GGGCTCTTCGCGCGTGTACGAGTTGGTGGTAGAGACGACGAACTTGTGGACTTCGAAGGAGTCGGGGTTCTCGGCGGAGGAGGCGCTTACACCGAAGTAGTAGCCTTCAGGGAGATCGACCTAGAGGAATAGTTAGTGGTGTGTATCTGAGCGCGTGGATTTGAGAGCATACCTTGTTGGTCTTGAAGCAGGTTTCCCCGTCTACAATGACCTCTAGGAAACCCTCTGCGTGGTGCAATTTGATAGGCGTAAGCTCTCCACGGTTCCTGTATGCATAGTCGCATCTGCCAAAGGCCAATGTGTCAGGGTCAGGGTGAGCCCTGATGTCCTTGGTCCCGTCGTTCAGGAAACCGCGAACAGAGCCACCGTGTCCTTCATACTGATCTATGACGAGTACCAGTCCGTCAAACTTGGGAGCCGTGTACAGGCTCGCTGGTGTTTCCCGCGCTTGTGAATCCTTGATGTACCACAACTGCAGGTTACCGCCTCCACGCTCCATGCCAGTCGCTCTGAAGTCCAACTCGGCCGTCCAGTCGCCGCTGTGGTGTAGCGGGTCCTGCGCCCATATCGAACCACGCTTGCCTCCGGGATAGGGAGGTGTGAGGATGATTCTGTCGGAAAGAATCTGGGGCACGTAGTCGTCTGAGCCCTGAATGACGAAGTGAGGGACTGTCGTGTAATCGGGCGAGATTTGTTGGCCAGCTTTCTGGCCAAAGCTGAGGTTGTCTATGACATATTGGGCGTGCGCTGTGGAGAGAGCGAGGGTCGACCAGGCAATGGTCCGCAGCGATTGCGGTGTGATGTGCATGTTGGAGGGGCGCAATGCGGTGCTCGGGTTGACGATGAGGCTCGACTCGGGGTGCAATTGGTTGCTCGATTATATTCGACGTAGTCTATCTATCTGGAGTCTTGTCAGAGGGTTGTCGAATGGGAGCTAAAGCAGTGAACCAACGTACCTCCTGCTTGGCTGATAGTAGCTTCACCTGCGTCGCAATGGTTCACGCGACGGTCGCAAGTCAATTAATCGAGAGTGAAAGAAACAATCGGGTATCACGAAACGATGGCAATGCACAAGAAAAGAAGAACCGCCGCCAGATGGGCAGGAACGAAACCGAATGGAGATGGGGGAGCTTATGGACAGCTGTGCTTAAGACGGGTCTACCTATGCCATTGATTGGGTGGTCTATGCGCCGAGATACTGCGACAACTCTGGTAAGCCACCATCTAAGATGAGACGTCAAGCCCGCGAGGACATTCGACCTGTGGGTACGACACTGATGGAATGTTTCAAGCGATGCGCAAATGACCGAAAACATAGTCGCAAAAGGGTCTAGCCACCGCGAGACAGCAATGCGGAGGTTGCTTGGCGGTTCGGTGCGGTCGGGAGTCGTGATTGGCCGACTACCATTTTCTCATCGTCGACTACCTCATGACCGAGCTGCATCCGCCATCGTCGCCGCCTACACGTCTCACGCACCCCACGCCAACCCCTCACCCTCACGGCTAACATGTCTGCACCGGATCCCAAGGAAGCCTGGGCGCGCATCCAGAATGAGCTTACTCGACGCGGCTCTCGATTCGGTGGCGCGGGCGGCGGCGGACCACCGAAGGGCCTCTTTGGAGGTCTTGGAGGCCTGGTACTAGTTGGTGGTGGAATCTGGATGGCGAACAATGCTCTGTTCAACGGTACGTCTTCTTTAAAGAGCTCTCTCCTGGGGCCTTCCAATGGCCATAATATGAATGATGCTGACTTGCGACAGTCGACGGTGGTCACCGAGCAATCAAGTACACCCGAGTAGGCGGCGTCCAGAAGGAAATCTACAGCGAAGGAACCCACTTCCGCATTCCCTGGTTCGAGACACCCATCACCTACGACGTGCGCGCCAAACCCCGAAACGTCGCCTCCCTCACCGGCACCAAGGACTTGCAGATGGTCAACATAACCTGCCGTGTACTGTCAAGACCGCGTGTCGAATCTCTGCCGCAGATCTACAGGACACTCGGCACCGACTACGATGAGCGTGTTCTGCCATCCATCGTCAACGAGGTTCTCAAGAGCGTCGTGGCGCAGTTCAATGCCAGTCAGCTCATCACACAGCGTGAGAACGTCAGTAGGCTGGTACGCGACAACTTGGTCCGAAGAGCAGCGAGGTTCAACATCATGCTCGACGATGTCTCTCTAACAGTAAGTTGCCGCCCACCTGTTCTTACCCCACCATGGTCTAACACTAAATAGCACCTCGCCTTCTCCCCCGAGTTCACCGCCGCAGTCGAAGCCAAGCAAGTCGCACAGCAAGAGGCCCAGCGTGCCGCCTTCGTCGTCGACAAAGCCCGCCAGGAGAAGCAAGCCACAGTCGTCCGCGCCCAGGGTGAGGCCCGATCTGCCGAGCTTATTGGTGACGCCATCAAGAAGAGCAGGAGTTACGTTGATCTAAGGGAGTTCGAGAACGCAAGGAATATCGCACAGATTCTGCAACAGAGCGCAAACAAGGTCTACCTCGACAGCAGGGGTCTTGGTTTGGACATCAGCCAAACCACAGCGGATAAGGAGCAGAGGGCGAACAGGAAGTAAGAAGATGAGGCGAAATGCGTCTCTGAGGAAATACTATTCGAAGACAACGCCATGTATAAATATCTCTGGGAAAAGCGAGGTGCAAGCGTGCAATTGTGTAGCTTTCCACTCATGACTGAATAACAACAAAGTACTCCAACTCAACCCGGCTGTCCTCATGGTACGAGAGGTGTATGCAATGGGCCAGGCATACCACTCAAAAATGACATGAAGAGGATGGAAGCAAGACTGTGTCGAAAGGGTAATGGTATTAATGCGCAAGTACTACATAGGGGTATCACTCTTCGCTCTTCCTCTTCTTCTCCGCATGTTCGTCCTCATCTCCACCAGCAAGCTCAGTTCCATCTTCACCAACCTCACTCTCAACCTCGTCCACAGCCCTCTTTCTCTTCTCCGTCCTCGTAACCTCCTCACCAGCCGACTTCTCCGTAACAAACAACGTACTAGCCGTCTCCTTGACACTACTACTACTCTGCTCACTCACCCCCTGCTCCACCACCGCCTCTCCATCCTCCTCCTCATCAACCAACCCCAGATCCGCCGTATTCTTATCCGGATCCTCGAGCGCAGCCTGAATCTTCTCAAGCCCCATATCGTCTCCCTCAAGCGTCTCACTGATATCAGGATCCACCCAGCCCTCCGTGTAGCTGCCTCCAAAATCAATGATCCAAAGCTCGTCATTCGCGTCGACCATGAAGTTGTCTGCTTTCGCATCACCCCAAATGATACCATTGTCGTGAAGCAATGACACATACGCCGCGCTCTTTTCACTCCAAACACGCCTCTTCTCTTCGTCCACCGACGACCTGAGCAACTTGGTCAACGGCGTTGGCGCATCGATGTTCTCTAACAACAAGCCCATGACTTCTGTCTTGCTATTGCCCTGAGCAACAAACCCGCGGAGGTGGGGAAACTTGATATCCAGATCTAGTTTCTCGATCTTGCGCAGGATCTGTATCTCACGCTTGACAGAGTCGGGTTGGTCGGCTACGACCGGTTTGAAGAAGTACGTCTCGTTTGTTTCTTTGTGGAGGACTTGGCCTGGGTGTGCGGGGGGTGGCATGCTAACTTCTGACTCGACGGTCAGATCGTTGGCGTTGAGCCAAGGGAGCTTGTAATCTTGCATGTATTTGGGGACTTTCATGCGGGGGACGAGGGCTTCGATTTGGGCTTCTAGGTCGGATGTTGTTTCCAAGAGTTCTGGTGAGAGTTCTCCGTTGGCGATTTGCAACGTGTAGAAGTATGTCGGTCCGTGGTACCATTCGTAGAGGGTGGATTCTTCGGGTTCGCGATTCGGTGGTGCGTAGGTGTTTGTGATTTCGGAGAAGGAGGCGAGGATCCAGTTTCGCAGTTCGACGCCTGCGCTCGCGGAGTCTTGATCGGCGTCTTCTCCTGCTTCTGAGACGTCGTCCTCCACATATTCGTCGTCAGAGTCGGCTGTGACGTCGATGCCGCTATCCTTTCCCTCTGAGCCCTGTCGGTCTTTGTTCTTGTTCTTCTTGCTCTTCACTTTGGCTTCTCGTTCTTCGGCTAGCTCCTCTTCGCGCTCGTCGGCTTCGCGAAGCGCAGATATCTTGTCGAGGTATTCATAGTAGAGAGGCTTTTCAGAGGACTTCTGAAGTACCTTGGGGTCGACAGTGACGTGGAAACGGACATCATTGATGAGAGCTGTGAGGGCACAACTATCGTCGTTGTCATAGGAAAAGTGTAGGGTATGCGCTTTAGTGGTAGTCTGAGCCATGGCTTCAAAGAGTGTGTAATTGGTGCTAGGAGTAGCGCCGAGAGTATGGATGTGGATGGCCTCTAACATGAACGACGGCACACTACATCTATACTGACATCGCAACAGCCCACAGACTCAAATCTATCCCTGCACCGACATCATCGCTATTCCGGATCGCCGACCTAATCGCATAGCAAATGCCATGCCACATCATAGGGGGCTTTGTCTGACCCATGCATCTACATCATAGATGTCGTCCTGATCTGCAGGTACGATCGAGACAGTGGAGAACGGCACCTTCGGGAGCCATTCTAAGTGGCTGGCAGGTGCTGGTGCGTCAATAGATCCGATCTGGAATCGACGTCAGGGTATCGATCTGAAACTGTATGAAATTGGAAAGGTTGGGGTGAAAGGGATCGGGGGCTGGCGCGTCGCGAACACGGGTGCGCGCGATCAGATGTCGTGACGTCAACTAATTGCCGTGACGACTTAGCGCTTCTGCGTTCCTGTGACGACCATCCCCAATTCGATAGATCAGATACATGATTTGCTTTTTGTCAGCTTGTTGGTTGACCAGGGAATCACATGTAAAGAATCTGTCTGGATAGTGATGTTTCAAGATGAAGTTATATTTGTCGATTGACAAGACGTCCAACATTGTCGCATTGCTACATAAACGCTCATCGTTCATATCGATGCATCGCTAGCAGAAATACTGCACTAGTTCTGACGTTCAATCGTCGAGATAGCCAAACCATATACGCCGTTTTGAAATAACAATTGTGCCTGCCAAAAGAGCGTGATCCCCACGTCGTGCGGCCCCTATAGTAACAAAAACCAGAAGCGAAACATGATCCTTTCCTAAGAATGATCTTAGATCCTGTCAAGATCTTGGAGAGCCTGCCCAGAAGTAAGAATTGAAAGCAATGCGTTGAACCATCTTCCAGAGATTTCGCAAACGCCGAGTCATTATACGTCGTAATCCATAACAGTTATCATACAGCCTCGCAGTGGCGTCGTCGCGTCGAGTAGGAATATTCATACGGTGAAGTCCAAAAGGTCGTAGGATGAGGAGTCCAATGAGGTAAAGTCGCCCATTGCCTTCATCTCAAGGTCGAACTGAGAGTATGAGGTGTCAGGCATGGTGTCGAACAACTCATCGAGAGCGTCTTTGGGCTCGATTGGCGATGTCGGTGGTGTTGTGAATTGATGAGACTGGACAGACGACCGTGATGGTGACGACGAAGCCTTCAGAGGGCTGGACTGGACTGGCGCGCTCGAACCGTTTGCGGACCCTGCGGAAGCGGGCCGCATGTCGGCGGGTGACATGGGAGGCGTATGCGAGTGTTGAGAGAGCTGTTGGAGGATGTTCATTGACGCAGCGTCGCTTGAGTAGTTGGCAGACGCAAAGCTCGATTGTGCGTCGTCTGCGAATGGGCTTGATGAGGCCTCAAAGCTATTACATGTATCAGTATTGTATTGGACAAAGTGTGGTTGAAGAACTAACCTGAAGGGATCCGCTGAAGCGTTCATGGAGTCGTAGCTTTGCGAGTCGGACAGAAGCTGGGGCATGTCCTGCGATTGAGCTGGTTCGTAGCCCTCGAGTGGTGATGGCGATCGGGCTTCTGAGTACGGCGAGCCAGCTGAGGATGGTGCTGCGGATGCTAGTGCCCGCGACCTGCTGGCCTTCTCGACACGCTGCTCCATGTCTGGACGATTCTTCTTCGGTCGGCCACGCTTGGCTTGTCGGCGGACTGCGTCAGGGAACCCACCGACACACATACCACGCTGACGGTGGCGCGTGAGGGCATCTTGTCGTGCGAACCCGGCGCCACATGGGCACTTGTAGGGCTTGTTGCCTGAGTGGATCTTTGCGTGGCGCTTCAGGTCATGCTGGCGAACAAAACACTTGCCGCATCCATTGCACTTGTATTGACGATCGCCAAGATGGGTTTGAACGTGCGATCGGATGTTTTCTCGTCGTCCGAAGACCTTGCCGCAACCATGGTAGAGGCAGGTCCACTTGCCAGTTGTGGTATCTTGTTCGCTGATGTAACGCGCAACTTCTTCAGGTGCGATGCCAGTGAACTCGAAGCTCGCGTCAACCTCAAGGTCGTTGAAGATCTGAGGCTGGGAGAATGAGTCCATGGGGAGTCCGTTGATCGACATTGAAGTTTGCGGTGTGGGCAACAGAGCTGGTGTGTGCGAAAACATCATCTCTTGGTGCTCTTCGATGTTCTCTAGGAAAGAGTGCATGTCTTTCTGCTGTTGCGGCGAAGAAACTGGCGATGGCGACAAAGCATCGGATGTGTAGTAAGAGGACGACTCGTAACCCATGTCGGCATCTGGGTTGTCAAAGTCGAAAGTCATGGCTCTGGAGGTTGGCTCGAGGTTGATGTCACCCATAGCAGTGAAGCTTGGGTGCTGAGTTGCGCCAAACGAATCATGGCTCGGTAGCTGCGCTGGCTTTTGCGGTGTCGCAGTGGGGGTTGGGAGGATGTTAATGAAGACTTGTCCACTTGAGCCATACACTGACTGTATGTGCTCGTGGAGTTCTTTCAGTTGCTGTGCAGTGGGGGGTTTAGAGGGGGATGAGGGAGGCTGCTGGGGAGACTGCGCACGGAGTGTCCGTCGTGGAGTCCGCGGTGTGATGGGAGAGATCTGTACTGGGGACGCCAAAAAGGAATCCTGGGGGCCCGGCTGGGGCTGTCTTAGCGGCTGCGCTACTTGCATAGATTGCTGTGGTATTTGTCCTAGATTGTTAGTATTACTTACCGTACTGTCCTCCTGCTGGAAGGTGGGTGTGTCGAAGGGTCCTGGTCGTTGGGTGTAGTCCTGGTGTTGGGCTTGTCGGGCGGCATGGATGGGGTCTAGGTTGAGGCCGCGTAGATCCAAGCTCATGCCGCTTCGGTTGCGTCGTTGTAGTTTAGCAGGTGGTGCTCGTACTGTGGGTGCGTCAAAAACAGCTGGTGTCGAAAGTTGTCGGCGGTGCTGAATCCGTTGGCGCTGGATGCCGGCTGGCATATTTGTGGACAGCATTTCGTATGCAGGTGGAGTCCGGAGTCGGTTCTGGAGGAGGGGGATAGTCCTGTGGTGTCCGAAACTGATATGTTGTTAGCAACTGATATCATGTGATGGCCCGACCACGATGAGATGGAAGCCTCGAGTTGAGAGAAAACGACTTACCTCACGCAGTGCAAGCGGCGCTCCGCCGGGCGGTTAGTATCCTTATGGAATCCTCAGTACAGATGCAGTCTCCCAGTAGCCTGCGTCAAGTAAGTGTGTGGCCGAAGCCTGTGCGTGTGTATATGTGTGTTGGTAGATATGTGATCAGTAGCAGTCGCTAAAGCAGCAATCGATAGTTGAAACGAACAAAGAGATGTGGATGCGAGAGATGAGTAGCAAAGTGGAGGATAAATGCGGAGGAGGATATGACGATGTATAATGCCTTACCGGGTCGGGTAAACATTGAGCTCTATCTGGCGTTGCCGCCGCAACGACATGGTTCCAAGGTTACCCGGAGCCGCCCATGCACCAGAAGCGAGGCTAGGCTGAGACGGCGATAGCGCATCTGCGAAACGCACGGGGCGCCTGGCAGTCCGCGGACCCGCCCACATTGATTTTGGTACTTTTCGAATTCCTCTGGTCCCTTCTCCCCGCAACCTTTGCATCTACGTGAGGAAAGCATCTCGAAGAGAGGCTCAGCGTTCAAGATGCAGATCTTCGTCAAGACCCGTACGTTACCACCCGCACACACGCTGCGCCGCCATCATCGCCCTGATCGCATGCGCGGCGCCACCTAGAACTCAGCGGCTAACAATCTCCCAGTCACGGGCAAGACCATCACTCTCGAGGTCGAGAGCTCTGATACCATTGACAATGTCAAGTCCAAGATCCAGGGTATGTAGCGACACATCATTCCACCGCCGGTTTCGCGTCTAACACCGCCCAGACAAGGAGGGCATTCCCCCGGACCAGCAGCGTCTGATCTTCGCCGGAAAGCAGCTCGAGGATGGCCGCACTCTTTCGGACTACAACATCCAGAAGGAGTCCACCCTCCACTTGGTCCTCCGCCTCCGTGGTGGAGCCAAGAAGCGCAAGAAGAAGGTGTACACCACTCCCAAGAAGATCAAGCACAAGCGCAAGAAGACCAAGCTAGCGGTCCTCAAGTACTACAAGGTCGACGGTGACGGCAAGATCGAGCGCCTCCGCCGCGAGTGCCCCCAGGCCGAGTGCGGTGCCGGTGTCTTCATGGCCGCCATGCACAACCGCCAGTACTGCGGAAAGTGCCACCTCACCTACGTCTTCGACGAGGCCAAATAAGCGCGTCGCCACCGGGGAACGCGATACGATCGACAACGAGTTACGGCATCATGGCATATATCGGAGGAGCTGGATAGGTTCCACCACAATGTCGGACATCTAGAATCAATCAAACTCGTCGTGGACATCAGATGTTGTTACAATCTCCAATGCGTGAACCTGCCGCCCAGCGCATACGCTGCGAGCCTCGTACTGCAGTTTGTGAGACTGTGCATCATTACAAATTTCATCACCCACTGGGCACAAAGCATGCACGTTTGAATCGTGGTATCATCATGTCGTTATGGCTGCGGACCACTACCTAGCGACTACAAACTAACTGAGGTGCACATCACTACGACCGCTCCCAACATGCCAATCATTAGTATCGAGAATTGCTCCCCCGACATCCGCACAGCCGCTCCCAGTTGAGCGTTACCGCCTGGACCTGCGATCTCGCCTTGCCCACTCGTACCACCCTGGCCGTTACCATTGGTGTTCCCACTTCCCCTCCCACCCGATCCGTCATCCGCCCCATTTCCTCCAACTTGACCACCGTCACTCCTTCCGCTTGTCTCAATCTCAATGTCCTGCATAGGCGTGCCCGGTGGGTTGTTAACGCTGTTGACCTGAGTTTGGAAGTCGACCAACGGGTTTTCGATCATGGCGCAGGGCATTCGTCCACCATTTGCGCTGAGCGGTCCGGGAGCGGGTTTCGTAGTAAGCTGCGAGGCACCAGGGAAACGCTGAATGCTATTCGTAACGCTGATGGGAAGATTGAAGATGGTGTATCGGTCCACGCCATTCAGTCGATAGTTCTGGTGTATGCTGATGTTGTAGTCCCCCCTCGCAGTAGAACCCTCATCCTCGTTGTTGTCTCCGACCAAACACTCAGGCCATTCGAAGTTGATGTGCTTGACTGTTTGACCACTCTCTTGATCTAGTATGTCTGCGAGTGGTGGTGTGGACGTCGTTATGTTCGATATAGTGAAGTTCTTCTGCGTAACCGTAGATGTAAGGAAGAGCGTAAAGTTAAAGACCTGGGTGAGCGGGTCCGCGATATTGCGTGGCGGCACTTGGAGTTTGCCATCGCCTGAGACATCGAGCGCGATGTGAAGGAAGTCGCCGCCCATAGGCGTAAATGGCTGGGGCTTGTGTTCTTGTTAGCAGGAGCATCGCGCGTCTTGACACTTCCACCTACTGCGAGGATGATTCCTAAGCCAGGTGTAAATATTCTTCCATTGACGATCGTGAACGCGCTGTTGTCGGGTCCATTGTTTTGTCCATTACGATTATTATCGCCGTTCTGTCGTCTCTCAAACCCCCCATGATTTGGCGACCACGATCCCAGCATCTGCGCACCGACGGCATTGTGCATTAGACATAGTGAAAAGAGTGAAAGGAACGAGAAAAAAGAAGAGGAAATCATTGCTCAACAACGATGCATGCTGACCAGCAGTAACGACAGAAGGAAAGAAGCGCGAAGGACAGCCTGAAGCAGGATATGTCGTTAGCAGGGAATCAAGGAAGCGCAATTACAGCGAGGCTTCGTAACCCGCGATAGCCGGTGGAGGTGTCGAGTGCCCAGTGGCCTTTGCATGATGCTTGGTAGAGGGCGAGAACTGGCTTTCATGCAATATTGGACGAAATATGCCTTATGAGGCATGCGAATTTCATTTCGAGACGCGTGGTGTCTGAGGAGTGATAGTTCGGCTGTGGTTCAGCCGGTGGGGGCTGCTGTTCGCTAGGCCGTTTCTTCTGTGTCTCGGGCACCTTCGCTCGAACACGACGCATCGGCGGGACTCACCACTTCTGCGACTTATGATACCTAGCTTCTCTCCGATGATGAAGTGTAGAAACACGGTCTTACCTCGTCTTAAATAGCTCTCTGTCCAATCCAGCACTGCGCTCACCCGAAGTGCTTGTCGGGCCTCACAGATAGCCGAGCCTGATGCGGAACAGCAATGACGAGCTCAGATTTGTCGCCACCTTATACAAGAAACAACCTGAACAGGTCTAGAGCCTACATCGACGTTAGGTTATCTACTTTGCATGTTCTCATGTTGATGTAGGTTGCAGACCTGTTTAGCTTTTTTGTAGGTGGACATCGTGCGCAGAAACCGCGATATCGAGTCCATGACGCCCGCAGATGATCGACCCGTATCATGGCCTCATCTCAAGTACTTGAGGCAGTGCTAATAAAAAAACTAACATAACATTGTCGACGTTGCCAACTCTTCACAGTACCTTCGCGACACGAAGCCACAGCATATCGTTGTGTTAACACCAATTACGTCTCAAGATGACACTGTAGGCAATGTCAGCGCACTGTCAAAAGCTGCGTTGCTGTTTGCAAACATGTCTAGATCCATGCCAGACTACAAAGGTCTTACTTCGCTCTCGACGGGCAGCAGCTGCCATCCACTTTAGATCTTACTGACCCTCCTGGTGAGTGCTTTAGAGGTATCTTCGCTAAACCATGTGCAAATCATGCAGAATTCCTGGGGTTGCCCCTCAAGAAGTCCGACATGATAAGTCTACTTCGTTCTCAGCACCAAAAGACGACGCGGCAAAAGAACAAGCTATCAACACTCCTCCAACGACTTTCCAGTCATGGTTGTTTGGCGTGCTCAGCGGAGGTCAAGATTCCTGGATCATGAACTACATGAACTCAGAGTTCTATGATATTGCCCGAAATGCCATCAAAGAGCGCACTGGAGGTCGAGATGTCCAGATCCTGATCATGACATGTGCCGCTCTCAATGCTGCTCGTGTACAGCTTCCAGTCATACTGAGCGCGCTTTTGAATCAGGTAAAGCCACAGGTCACTAGTTCTATTACCATTAGTGGTTATGACAGTGTACTTTGTGGCGGTTTGCTGACTCTAGCGCGTGAAAAGGCTGAAGAAAGCCGGAAGCTTCGACGTTTTCGCGGAGAGCATCAACTCCGTGCGGTTACAGGCGAGCTTTCGCTTGTTGCTGGAGAGACAGAAGGCTCGTTCTGGCACAAAGGCAAATTGTTCATGCTTGAGATTCAGCGCTCTGGCACTGCGGACAAATCAGAGCTCGAACGGTTGCGCACTAATGACTTCTTCACAAGTCTTCCCGATCCTTCGGGATCCATCACCGTTCGGTGTTGGGGACACAGTCGACAGCCTATCACAGAGCTGTTTGAGGATGTTCAAAAGCAGGTTTTGGAAAGCACAAAATTGACCGTAGTCGAAATGGGAGTGCATGGAGACAAGAAGTCCAAGCGCAACAAGCGTCCTCTTTCCTCTATCGATCTTGACCCAAAGATGATGCAGGATATTACCCAGGACATCGAGATGTTCTTCCATAAAGACTCCCAGGCTTGGTATGAGAACAGCGGTCGACCCTACCGACATGGTTACCTTTTCGCAGGCCCACCAGGTACTGGCAAATCGTCGCTGTTGGCTGGGATTGCCTCGCACATGAATGTGCCCCTGTATATCATCAACTTACAAGGTATGGATGACTATGACCTAAGGGAAGCTTTTAGTCGAGTTCCTTTCCGGAGCTGCATTGGCCTTGAAGATATCGATTGCGTCGGGGTCGACGTCGGTAACCGAGGCGCACAAAAGTCAGATGCGCAACCCGGAGCTAAGTCTCAGTCGTCAGGTTCTGGGAACACTGAAGAGAAGCCCGAGATGAATGCGCTGGAGACCATGCTGGCACAATTCATGGAAAAACAAAGTGTCGCAAACTACAGGGTGCTCGACCAAGTCAAAGCTATAAAGGCGGCTACTCTAGAAGTCCTAGGTGAGCCTGAAGACTTCGCTAACGCAACCGATCCGAAGAAGACAACGAAGGACTCTGAAACCACGGATTCTACACCCAAATCAGTAACCCTTTCGGGCTTGCTTAACGTCATTGATGGTGTCAATGCCACTGAAGGGAGAATAATTATCATGACGACAAACCATCCAGAGAAGCTTGATCCAGCACTGTATCGCGCTGGTCGTGTAGAGCGCAAGTTCGATATCTCCTACACAAGCAAAGCCAGCTCAATCATGACCTTCAAGCGCCTCTTTGATCACGACGTTTGTAAACGATACAACTCAGAAGCTATCCATCGTTTCGCTTTAGCCTTCCAGGCCCAGTTTCCGAGCAAGTCGCGCATCACTACTGCGGAGCTTGCCAAATACTGCGGTCAATATCGTGGAAGGCCGGATATTGCTGTCCGCGAATTTGCTGACTGGCTACAGCGTGGGGCGGAGAAGTTCTCATGTCCTGTTGACTACGCTAATCTAATTGATGAGGAGGGTATCTACAACGTTCCAGAGTCCTTTGATGATGAGCTCCTACAGGTTAGCGCGGATGATCTGGTGGATCCCATCACAGCCGTAGCATCCGGTATTGAGGTAGCTGCGAAGATACAAGGAGATCACCGAAAGTCGGGATTCTGGAACCCTTTTAAAGCCATCAATACTTGGCTCTTGGACTCTGGAGACCACACTGAAATTGAGTCTATCGAGGCTTCACTCTCAGGCGTCGAAGAATGTACAGAGCACACTATCGAGCTTTCAGCTGACCCACTGCATAACCGATCACTCCTAGAGCTACAGCACACCGACACTGAAACATGTCATATCGGAGAGCCCTCCCCGGAGCCCCTCGCGTTCGGTATAACATTCGACCCTCTAGATCTGTCGCTTGACGGTCGGAACGCACAAATCTCCGAAACCCGCATCGGCCCTGGTCTTGCGACGCCACAGCTGGGATGCTCATCAGCACTTTACCCCTCACCAATATACGACTTATCTCCAGGGTACGAGGACAGCGAGTGGAGTGATGATACTGAGCCTCTGCTTAAGAGCTATGTCTCGACTGTTGAAGCTTCCTCAGTTTCGTCAAACGAGTCGGCCTGGGACGAAGCGCATCATAATCAGGCTAGTCCTATTCGCTCGGTGGCCTCAGTCAAGTTCTCGGAGCCAGGGAAATTGGCGCTAGCATCGCCTCGCCCCATCGTTACAGACTCGGTTGCGTCTGAACACGAGCGCCATGATTCTGCTGTCGAAGACTCCGATACTGACGAGTTCGACACTGCAGAAGAGTAGCCTAGCCTACATAGTGAGCGACTGAAGAATCTGGTCGGAAACATAGTTCCTAGTAAAGGGGGCGTGTCTAGTCCCTCAAGCCGGATAATTGCACTGTGAGCTCAGGTCAGGCAACTGGATAGTATGTGTGGAAAGATTCAACATTAGTGAAATCTACCAGTATTAAATGTAAATACATCGCATTCTCATACATTCGTGTCATTAAAGGAAACAAAGTAAAAGTCTATTGGTATCAAAGAAACTCGTAACAACCGCATGCGCAAGAGGACACGCAGTCTCGGGTTATTGCCAGGGCTGGCTATCGTATCGTCCGTTATATTGAATGTGATCTGACGACGCCGACGACGTACTCCCTTGAGTATTGTGAGCCGCCGAGTGTGCCAGTATTTCCTCCTTGCTCCCCGCAAAGCTAATCTTATCGTCACTGTCCTTGCGACTATGGCTCTGGACCGTGAACTCTGTTGTTTTGATAACGGTCGAGGGGAGCTGGTCGTTGTTTGCTTTTCCGCTGGTAACGTGTACCTCCCATTGTTCCTGGTGCTCCGTGTTTGTGGCTAAAACGGAGCGTTGATGTCCCGTTCCTCGAACCGTTCCTAGCGCTACGGCCGCTGACCTGTTTCCTCCGTTGCTGTACGAGCTAGCACATCCACTCCGAGCGTTCCGAGTCAGGGCGACGAGGCGGTTAAGGATGCTGAATTCGAGCTTGAGCTTGATGCTGTACACGAGCGGCTTCCACGATGTCTGGATCTCGAACATATCCGCGAATTCGAGGCCTAGGATACTGAAGTCCAGGAGGATGACGAGCAAGTTGACGAAGATGAGGTGTTGGAGTAGGCTTTTCGTGCCAAAGTTTCCAATCGTACGTTCCATACGGAGGAGCTTCGTCGTTTCGTATACGTAGAGGCCGGAGATGATGAGTTCCTGGGCGATGAAGACACTGAGTTGGATCTTTTCGTAGATCTGGTAGGGCTGTACGAAGGGTGTGGGGTTGTCGGAATTGTTTCCGTAGACCAGGACGATGATGGGAATGTGGAGCCATATGGCGTTGGTAATGATCATAACCAGGACGGCTTTCAATTTCTTCCTATTGTGCATCACGATGTGTAGTCGCGAGTAAAGCACAACAGACTGTCCGGTGATCATCGCACACCATCCTACCAGGATGAATGTGGCGTAAATGTTCTTTTGCGGAATATTTGCGAGGTGCATGAGCGTGTAGCCGATGGCGTTGAAGACGATGCCCCATGTCGATATGGTGAAGCTCCAGAAGTAGAGCCCGCTCCGTCTCTTGAACAAGGTGAAAATGTAGACATTAAGTTCGAGGAAGTTGTAAAGTGCTATGCTCAGGAAGACGGCCGCAATGGTCTTGGAGACCACGATGTCGACTGCCATCGTGAGGCAAGAGAATGTGTGAGGAAAAAGCAGTCAACGAAGCGAAAGGTGGAGTTTGAAAGCGGATCTGGGGATCGCCTCCACAAGACTTGTTCAGCGTCCAGCTAGGTTCGGTGTAACCGGGGTATCGCCATGAATGGGTAATCTGAACCTTCCCATGCTACCTATCTCGATTTCAGCCGTACTGAGCCGCAACCGCAGGGGCTTTACGACATACCGATCCTGGTCCACGCGGAAACCGACCCAGCAAATCCCTCACACTGACAGTCTGTTTCGTCCGGGGAGGGCGGAAGACATCTCATGAGACCCTCCTTTGCTTGGCGACACATCATGTTCGCTTGCGTGAAAGCCCCCATTGGTGGGAGTTGAATGGGATTCAAGCCACGCTAGCTTGAATCGCAATCAGATATCGGTCCGTTCCTGCTAATCCTCAACGCGATGTCAGGTTGCGATTCGCTCCTGTAGCCTGGTCAGCTTCCCGTAGCTAGCATGTCCCCGTCCAATTCTATTTTCCTTGAAAGACCCCTTGGCTTTACGATCAAGCATCGTATGATGATCTGGACCGTATTATCTGTAAGATATTGCCATGGGTATTACAACGGCCAGCAGCCGATGAACCTCTGACCCCTTCACATCTCGCGTTCGGATACTATACGTGAGGCCTGGATGATCTCGGTACCATCGTCGGTGCCTCTTCTTGTCCATGCACAGTCGATGGAAGGTTCTCCGGATCGACAAAAAAGGAAACACAGGGCTAGAAGCTTCATGCGCTTCTTCGACCTCCACTAACGGACGATACCAATACTTGGTTCCCGGTGTCATGTAGAAAGCGCGTCGGTTTGATACCTCCTGCTTGGACCTCTTTGCTTGCAGTACGTGATTTAAAGTTTGAAGTACCTGCAGTATGGGGGAAGCGCGGTTCAGAGCTTCTAGTTTCTGTGACCATGTGCCAAGCAGACGGCGTGCTGTTCAGTCGCTGAGCCACGCGGCATGAACAAAATGCGGTCTTTGCATCATTTGATCAGTGAAAGATTTGCGCACTTCGAAATCGTGAACATGTATTCCAGCAGCGTTGCATGATGAGACCCAACTTGCTCAGGTGCCAAAGAGGAGGCAGTGCTGTATCGCTTCGTGTTTTGTCTGGTGTCGAGGTGGCGTTTAGCAATGTAGGAGCCGGGAGGCTACCTTTCCATGGGGTCCGGGGTTACGCCGACTGGAGGTGGCGGCCCTTTTCTCGGGCCTCATGGGCTTAGCTTCCCCTGATGCTAGGCCTGAAGGTCACGTGCAGCTTTGCGAACCTGCGCATTGGACTCCAACCCCCGGGGGCCAATAGGTAATTAGTGAATGTTTAGTGAACGCCACCATGCAACAGCGGCCTGCAGGCGAACTCTGGCCTCGGCAAGGCGAACCTGATCAAGAACACACCGAACGCAGGTACTAGTACGTTGCATCTTTGAATCCTCTTGGGCAGCATTGTCACTTGGGCAGTATTCAATCTCTGGCATTGTGCAGCTCTGATATTTCAAATTACATTATTTGTCTATTTGTGCGGTACAACACATTATGGTATACTTTCAGTAATCTAGACAGTGACATTGACGGATTCGTCGATCACTGAATGGGTGCTCCAGAGGCGCCCAGGGTCGCGTAGAATAGCTTGGTCTGACCGGTGATGATCATCCGTCCTTCTCCCGCAAACTTGAAGTTGGCTGCTGTCGTACCAGTGTAGATCTTTCCAATGAGCTTGCCTGAAGGGTTGTAGACCCATACACCATCTCCGGCACCAGTGTAGACACGGCCCATGGAGTCGGTGTGTACACCTGTCATGGAACGTTAGCGATTGCATTCAAGGTTGCATGTCCACGTGCGAAACTTACCATCAGGGATACCAACGGGAAGGTAGGCGAAGGTCTTGCGGTTGCTAAAGGTACCATCCGCACAGACGTCGAACGAGTAGACCGACGCAGGGGCGGTGAAGTTGTAACCGTAGAAACCCATTGCAATACCAGTGTCGGCGACGTAAGCCTTCCTGCCATCGGGCGACATGGTGATTCCGTTGGGGTGACCGAAATCATCAGCAACAACGGTTAGCGCACCGGTGTCAAAGTTGTACCGGTACACCTGCTCTCTAATAGCGGGTACGGGACGGAAATCCTGGAGGTATCCGTAGAGAGTGTCGGTGAAGTAAAGATCGCCATTTGTTGGGTTAACGACCAAATCGTTCAGCGAGTTGAACTGACGACCGAAGTAGTTGTTCACAAGAGCTGGGATGGTTAGTTTCAATCTTTGTTTCTGGGTGAGATTGGGATACTCACTGGTGGTGTTGTACGGTGGCAGAGGGTTCATCATGTACAATGCCGATGGCACGTTGTCACCTTGGCCTTCACCGGCGAAGATGATGTTGCCCTTGTAGTTGGTACCGCCGTTAGGGTTGATAACCTGGGGGTTTGAGGTGTCGACGACAGTGACAGGTGCTGCCTCCAGGGATCCATTCCTGACTTTCTCGGCATCCGAAAGACTGATCTTTTGAATAATGGAAGACTTGTTCAGTCCGGTACCCGCAGCCTTCGCACCAGCGTTCTGGACGAAGAACACCTCCTCTGTCGGAGGGTACCACGTAACAGCCTCGTGGAAGAGCGGGTCCGACTCTGAGGTTGCGATGGTGGTCAACGAAGGGTTCTCGCCGATGACGTCGTAGAATTCCTCGTCATAAATGTGGAAAGGCTTCTCCAGAAGAGAATCGGCCGTCACACTGGGCCAAACGAAGAGCTATGTCGTTGTTAGATCATTTCGAGCTTCATGAGGATGTAGAGATGAAAAACGTACCGATGTCGCATTAGCCTCAGAAGGTGGTGGGACTGTCTCCAAGACATTGAAGCTCTTCTGGTCAACGACCTGTGCAGACTCAGGTACTGTCCGCGCGAAAGCACAGCCAACTGCTGCGCTAGCAGCCAGGAAGATGGATGTAGATGGCATCTTGATGTGAGATTGACCGACTGTACATCTCTCAATCGCGGAGACTGCCCCATTATATGAAGCAGCTGTCCGGATAAACCCTTGACCGTTCTCGTCCCGGCAAAGAGAATATTAGATTATCTCGGCAGAACCCATAAAGCGGCATTTTCGTCATCATGCGGCTCGCTGGGAAACCATTTGCGGCATGGCATGGTGGAAGAGGGCCGATGGCGTTCAATTAGCCCAGGGTTAGAGAGGCCGGCGATGAGGCTAAGCGCAATGACCCCGTGGGGTTGGAAGGTGTCGGCATATCGCGACCCCGCCCTTGGAGTCGCGCAACGGATTTCAATTGCGTCAGAGGAAGCACGCTCATGACTATTGACGAAGAACCTTTCGCTCATTGGATCATTCTTCAATACCGAAAGTTTGTTGCGCGCAACTTGTAGGCTAAATTATCATACGGTACTTCGATTGCGCTTGTCGTATGTTCCTTGCTTCCCGATGCACACCAAGCCGCTGTGCCTTCTTGGCACAACAGTTTGACCGGTCGGGGTTACTCGACCCGCTACCCGTTACCGACGTGCTTTGGACAATGCACCAGAAGCCTAGATTCACCTTTTCGTATCCAAGGCCACGGGCGGAGATACATTGCCGCATGGGGTTGCCGCAGAATTGGAGACTCCTGGTCAATATGCCCATGTCCCTATATCTCCCAAAAAGCTTAGCCTTTTCTTATCGATACATCCCAGGTAAAATAGCTACGGATACTATGTGATCGGCCGTTCACGTGCAGATTTGACCGTAGGATTCAGCACTGTCGACATGCAAGTGCCTCCACGCCTTCTAGATCCTGAAATTCCAAGCTTCGGGCAGTCATTGTCAGCTCACAAACATTGGTCGAAGAGCTAGCTCATCGCTTTTGTCACTTAGCCCAGGAGGTAAGCACGCTTTCCGTGTCACTCGAATCAAGAAAGCCCCTCACGGCTTTTGCCCGTCCGAGACTACGACGCCCTACTTAGGTACTTTGCTTCTGATTAAGGAGGGAAGACGTAGTTCTACCGATGCGAATGAGAGGGAACAGCGTGATTGAACTCCAGCATAAGTCAACTTCAAATTGACTTCCAAAGACCAAAGAGGAGAGCCGAAAAAGTGCTTGAAAAGCAAGTCTATCAAGAAGGAGCTTACACGTCTCTCCCAATAGTCAGCTTATCTTCAGCGCCGGACACCAGAATATCTTGTCAAGTCAACCCAAGTGTGTCTTCCATACTAAAGTCGTAAGCATACGCGCATAGCCACGTTTGCTATGGCACGCGAGCCCTATATTACCGGCACTTCTAAGAATGCCAATAGAATTTCCTGACAAGCTATCCCTTCATACGCCATGCACAAGGCATGACATGACCGCACTTACAGAGAGAAATCAGTGGCTAGTCTGTCTGTCATTACGGTGGCCTTGTATTTTCCGTGGAAGGATCATCCTTGTCGTATGTTCGGTATTTGAACAATTGTCTTGATGCATACACAGCACCAATACCCAGTGTAAGCCAAGGACGGAAGCCCAGTCTTGCGAAAGGGACTAAAACACGTGGCCTCCTCTCGCACCCTCCATCTTCCTTCATGGGCTGGAATAGACGCGATGGCAGTACAGTTTCAGCATATCACATCACATCACAAGTCGCAAGAAAAGACCAATGATTGGGTCATGAAATCGTGAGTGATATTGCTCTTTCAACATTACCCTTCCATGTCCGCCGTCCCCACCGCCGTAACCCAACCGGCCCCAAGAGACCCAGCCTCCACAACTCCACTCGAACCCCCTACGTTGATACAGTAAAGCCGTACCAGTCATTCAATACGAAAAGAGAAGAAAACAAGGAAGAAGAACGCCAATCCCCATTCGCGCTATTTTCCAGCTGCGAAGGTATCCTCGTGGGGGGATGCATATGCAACGCACAAACTCCGAGATAATGGCCAAACCCAAAACCTGCCCGAAAAAGGGACAACCTTGTTACCCCAAGATATCGTGGCCGTAACGTTCAGAAGCTCGTAATAAGAACAGTGGTGAGAAAACAAAGGAAAAGTATAAAACAGAAAACAGACAACTCGTCGCAGAGTGAGTCGTGAAGCATCAGAAGTGCTTTTCCCTTTTTTCGATCTCAAAACGCCAGATCGTCAAATAGTGTACAAGGGTGATGTTGATGATGATGATGTCGAGGTACCACAGTATCGCAGGACATTCGGAAAATGGCTGCAGATGCACGTCGTAACCAAGACAGTGTTTGCGCGGAGTAAACGGAGCGGAGTAGTAACAAGAAAACAATAGTGAATGATGAGCAGCCTCGCGCAAGCGCTTAGCTCATATCCATCATGTCCTCGAAGAGGCCGTCCTGGTGTTCATCGGCGTAAGTGGCAAGGACCTCATCGCTGGGTCCGAAATTGCCTTCGTAGATGGTGGCACCAGCGCGGCGTCTTGACTCAACCCATCGGCAACCGTAGCATTGAAGGACTTGCTCGGCAGTTGGTCGCATGTCGGGGTCCCGGTTCAGCATGGCGTAAACGACGTGGTCCATCGAGTTAGGGTCGTTGCGCTGCACCATGAATGAAGGTGCGCGGGCCAGCTCCTCCTCAGGGTTAGAGGCTGGCTTGACTGTAATGGACGCCATTGAGTCTTCTGCGGCATCTGACATGAGGAAGCCATCCATAGAAGGCCTCGCTGGCTCAGAGACCGGGTCGCCATGGGAGTCCCGACTCAGTGTGCTACTGTCGGCGCTCCAAGTTAGACTGGGAAGCACGTTCTCAAACTCGCCCGATCGTAGCTTTTGCCAGTAGTCGCCATTCTCGGGAATAACGCAGTTGCCAGCAATCTCAGCCAGCATCATACCAAGGGCAAAGACGTCCGCAGGCTTATCGAATCGACCAGAGAGTTGCTCGGGTGCAAGGTAGTGGCGGTCGCCTTCGCCATCAATGCCAGCTGGAGCTGGCCACTGACTCGCTAAACCGAAGTCGGCAATCTTCAGTCCACCCTCAAAGTCGATGAGGATGTTAGCAGGCTTAAGGTCGAGATGGATGTAGCCAGCATCGTGAATGGATTTGAGACCCTGCAAAAGGATTAGCGGTGTTGTGAACAAAGACTATAATTAGACATACCATCAGAAGTTCGAGCAGGATCTTCCAGATGCGGAAGTCATCGAGACGGCTATTAAAGCCAACGGTGTCGAGGTATTTCCTCAAGTTACCGCCCTCGCAATACTCGGTCTGGATGTATAGGTGTTGGTCAAATTCCCAGTGGGTCTTGATGTCCAACACATGCTCGTGGCCCTGGAGAGCGTAGAGGATGTCGACCTCACGCATCTTCTTCTGACGGTCTCCTGCGCCAATGTAGGCCTTCTTCGACTTCTTTACAACCCATACTTGGCTGCCGGCGGGCGACCTCAGCGGCGAGACCTTGACCGGCTGACTCACACGGTACACTGTAGAGAATTCGCCCTCTCCGCCATCGAGAGGCTTGATCTCATGGAATCGTTCACTCAAGGACTCATCCACGTCGTTCTTTGTTAGACCGATGGGGATGGCTCCTTGGACACTTCCAAAGAAGCCGGAGTCACGTGGCGTTGTCGGTGTGGCGGGCGCAAAGGAGCCAAAGCTGCTGTTGAAAGGGAACGATCCCCGTCGGTTACCGGAGATCGACAGCTTGCTCGCATCGAGAGGGGCGAAAGACTCGTGCGCGGGAGTCTGTGGTGACGGTGCGCCAAAGAGGCTTCCAGCTGCTGTAGAATGTTTAGTATTGCTTTCGCTATCCGATGACTGGAGAGATGTGCGGGCAACCCGCCGCGAAAGAGACAGAGGGCTAGCCAAAGTATTGGCTTGCCGCAGCAGTCGACTCCTATTCGCGTTGAGGGCATATGCGGAGGGGGACTTATTAACCGTTGACTCAGACTCAGCGTCCTCTGACAAGCTGTCTTCATCCGGAAAAGTCACTGAATCTATACGAGATGTGTACTTACTCGTTGGCCGACCATCATTATCGGGTACTGCAAACGTGTCTTGGCCAATGGAAGGGCGCGAGCGGAACGTCTTACGGCGCAGGCTGCTCTCCTTTGAACGACGGCTGGACCCATGACTGGGCTTGGTCGGTGTGGGTGGCATGTCATCCGCGCTGGATTGACTGTCGCCCATCCGGTTCGCTGTCGGTGATTGTGTGTCCGGCTGGACATCCTCATCGTTATCTCCGTCGATACTCACAAAGCTGCCTCGGCGTTGCATGGTACCGCTCATACCACCGAAGATGCTTGGTCGACTGCCGAAAGCCTCTGTTGAAAACTTGGATACGTTTGCACTGAACGGTGTGCTAGGCGTGCCGAACTGATGTTGCGGGCGAGCTTCATTGCCAAAGAGGCTGCCACTCCTCTTGACCAAGGGTGTGTCAAGGTTGACAGTGCGGTCTGCTGCGGCAGGGGGGAAAGACTGGCGCTTTGATGGCGTGTCGGGCATGACATAGATGCCTCCTGCTGCAGGCTCATCCGCATTGCGGTTCTTCTTGGACAGAAGGCCGGTCGAGAAGGCGACAGGTGCCGGTGGCGCAATCTTGAAGGGTGTGTCGAACGAGTCTTGCGTCGACTGCTCGCCATCTGGGGCATGCGGGCGCCCGATACCGATGGGAAGTGAGCGAGAGAAGTGTGGGTTGTTGGGCATCGGAGGCGGGGGGAATGCAGGGCCGCCCCATTGAACGGCTGGAGCCCGGGGAGGAGCCATTGGTGTGCCGCTCAGGCTGGATGAAGCAGAAGATGGTGTATGCGCGTGTGAGAGTGGGTGCGGCTGTGCTGCACCGGCTCCGCGAGGGAATGGCGTTGGCAAGCCCATGCGCCCGGCGTCAAAGGTAGACTTGCGGAAAGGCGTCTGGACGGGCGGTGTTTGGGTGGTTGAGTTAACGGTGCTGTCGAGGGACATGCGGTTGCGCGTCTTGGAGGCAGCCGGCCCAGGCATTGCGAACTCGCCATCGTTGCTCGGCTTCCGCGGGGTGTTGGATCGCTGTGATAGGGTCGACCTGCGCAGTGACGTTGTGCGGCGGACTGGTGATGTAGCACCCGAAATAGGTGAGCTGTTGAAGGAGAAGCCGTTCGTCATGTCATTGTACAAGCGCGAGCTCTCATCGGCAGAGATGCGCGGTGCGGGGGACGGGTCGAATATGCTCTCGAAGTCGTTTCCGAGGCTCGACACGCCGTGCAGGCTCCGGCGCTTTGCCATGGGACTGGATCCGGGCGAACCGCTGAGGTTCATCAGTCCATCATTGCGCTTGAGCGGGCTTGACTTTGCTGGTGGCGCGGGCGACAGCTCGGGGCGGCGCGCAAACTCGAACTTGATGGGCTTGTCGTCGACTTCTAGTCGCTTGTCCATGTCCATGGTGTCCGGGGACTCTGCGCTTGGGCGTCGCGCGGGGATGTTTTCTTGGCCGGGCGAGTGTCGCGTAATGAAGGGCGTCGCGTTGCCCACGTCGGAGGTCTCGGCCAAGGCGCGTCGCCGGGGACTCTTGGAGTTGCTGTTGCGCGTGCGCGGCGATGACCGGAAAGGGCCTGAGCGTCGCAAGGAGAACTTCTTCTTGGCCGGTGCAGCTTGCGCTAGTGGTGACTCAGGGAAGTTGGCGATGGGGCTGGTGACCTTGTTCGCTTTGGGAGAGAATGCGCGCGCAATGGCGAGGGGCGAGATGGGAGAGCGGGGCGTGTCGGAGTTGCGGAGTTGGAAGCGCGACTGTTTGGAGGGTGAGCGCGACAGAGAGCGGCGGAGCTCCTGGAGGTGGGAGAAGTGGGTGCTGTCGAGTCGATAGCTGTGGGGTCCGGTTGGTGAGGGAAAGTGCATGGTGCCACATTCGCGACTGGGCGAATATCCGTAATCCATGGCTCGCGTAGTGGGAGCCGTCTGGAGTGAGTCGGGATGTTTTGGGATGAGACGGGCAGATGGCGGGCGGCGATGTCTCCCGTGACGTGTTGACGTGTTTTAGGCAGGCGCAGAGGGCATGGAGATGAGTGCAGTCTTCAGTCGATAGCGATGGCGCGGTAGTCCTGCTGGCGCGTGGTGGATGCGGACCGTGGTATGAATGCGTGGAATGTCGTCGGCAGGCGCGCGATGGCGTAGTGCTCGATGCTGGCCGGGTTCCGTGATTCCACCTTCAACAAGCAACGGCCGAAGTCCGGTGGTGCTCCATACAAGGCCTGGTGATGGAGGGTCCTGGTGGGGAAAGGATGGCTGGAGGTGGAGAGAGCGTGTTGATGTTGACGGCGTGTCGGAGGGTGATTTGCTGTGTCGTGTACTGGGGAAGCGAGGGCGCAGGCGTCGCGTGTTTACCTCCGCACGTTAGGCAAGTATAGTCGCAACACACGGCAGGCGCGTCACAACGCGATGATGCAATGGCGAGGGGAGAGTGCAAGCGATCGAGCGATGGAGAGACCCTTCTTGCGCTCGATAGCGATCGGCTGGGAATGCAGTGGTATATGAGAAGAGACGCGTTCTCTCATGTGCAGGGTGTCTTTTCGCCGGGCGTGTGGCAGGAAAGTTGGGGCGTCGGGGCCCGTGCGTCCCAACCCGCCTATTACTTCGTGACGCCCTGCAGCGAAGCCCGTTAGCCCTGCCTGCCAATCGAATCCACGGCTGCAGCACAAAGTGAAGCAGTCATAGAGGCGACCCGAGTAGGCTCTGCAAATATAGACACGTAGAGCTCCACCGCTGCCAGCCTGCTGCACGTCTGTTGCACTGCGAGGCGCTGCTGCGGAGCTCTTGCCACGTTCAGGTGCGCATGTTTACATGCCGTGTTTGTTGATCAACAAGCAGAATCAAAACAACACCAAATCCTCGCCACCACCACATCTTCCCCAACCACAGTATCGGCACCAGGGCGCTCGAACCACGCGTCGACCTATCCCCCCTTCTATGCCCAAATTAGCAAATCTTATCGTCTTCATGCCATCGGGTGGCCGAGTCGCGCGGAATAGGGGCTCCAGCTTTGCGCCCGCCTGCCACCAGTTCGGCGGCCCGCGTCACAATCTTAGCCCTCCCCATTATGATTGCCTCTGCAGCTCGCCTGCAGCCTCCCTATCGATTGCACGCATCTTCGCCTATTCAGCTATCGATAGGCTTTGCGAGTCGTGGGAAACATCTGCTTGTCCATATTGCTTTGCCTGCAGTTTCAGCTGACTGCCTGAGCAAAGTTTATGGGTGTCGTCATCAGGACCCTTCCAGCTGATTCTGAGTATTGCCCAGGACGCGTCTTCGCGTTGTTTGCGTCAACAGCGCCGTACAACCGGACTCCCCTTCCTGGCTCGAATTTGTCCGATCGCACAGCTTGCTGCGATCGAGGGTTTTGCTCATGATGTTTGGTCTGCACCTAGCCATCTGTCCATCCCCATGGCGTCGGGATCGAGAATCTTGGTTACACATGACGTAGTCTTGTGATCTCCCCCCAGCTTTCGATGTGAGAGCCATCCCGTGAACGCTGAGCGGATGAGCTATCGATATGATACGCGCTAAAACCTCACAAGGGCTGTTGATAAGTGGTTTTAGGAGGCGGACCGTGTGCCGCTCGATAGTCTCTTCGAGAGAAGCGTGCTCACGAGGCCTTCTTCGAGGCCACGCTTCGTGATGGTTGCAACTACTTCACCACTAATCTCCGGGAAGGTGCGGTAACGGATCGTACCTGCTTCATCGATCAGACGTAAAAGCACGTGGGCATCGTCCGTCACGCGGCAAGATCATCGCGTCATCGTGAAAAACAACTTCCCAATACCGCGAATTCGCAAATCTGCATCATGTGGCCGCATCTGCGACCTCATTGTTATTCCACTAGAAAGATCCCCGCTAGCCTACCGTTCAACATACAGTACTGCAGGAACGCGCTCTGGATGCCATGTTTTCCTGTTTCATCATCGCCGTACCTGCCTTAGCCTCTCGCACGCTTCCCCCTTCTACGTCCACATTGATAGTCATCTATCGTTATTACCTTCCGACATCGGGATTACCCCATGCCCTCAATCTAGTAGGAAGTTCGCAGAGTGGTCTGTGGAATGAACCTGAACACGCTTGAACACAAGATTTGCTGCAGCCTGCATCTTGACCAGTTCCGCAAGACGCGACATTGCATCGACAGAGTTTGGCTCGGTATTCAAAGGAGAAACGCGCTATGGGCATACAGCGACATGTCTTGCAGCCAGCCTTAGCCGCACCTGCAGCGGGCATCAGCCTTATGATACCCCAAGTTTGATGTTTCAACGCGTGTTTCAGGTTCGCTACTTCGTGGCTCTGATTATTGTCAAGGCCATGTGGCTTGTCGCCCTGTTCAGTCACTGTGGTAACATCTGCTGGACTGTCGCCCTGTCTATGATTCCCATGGTAACTATTTCTAGTCGTCTCACTAGACTTGATGATATTGCGGGGAGATGAGTTGGCTTTTCAACAGGAGGTTCTCGGGGCCAGCATCACGACCGTGGATGGACGGCCACAAGGTAAGACTTTACGTCAAAAACTTGTTGAAGCTGTTGTCACAAACAACAAAACTTCAGCAATCAAGGTTTCACCCAGGAGTTTGTCTAAGAAAACTCACATTGCTTGCGCGTCAGAAAGCGGAGAAGAGAGTATCGGTCGGACTTGGGCCGAATAATAGAAGCCCAACATCGACAGCTGTCAAGAGTGGCGAACACAGGGTCCTCCCGTGCCAGCATTTTGGGATCTACAGGGTCTGGAGATGATCTGTTCCCACTGTTCATCCCGTCGCTAAGGTGACGCAAGATGTGCTGCCGTAGATGCCCAATGCTGCGCGTCTTCTTCGTATTGCGCATATTGCGGCCACTAGAAGATCCTTGGGGGCTATATTCGGGCATGGACCGTGTGAATTGTCCCCTTATCGTGGACTCTTCGAGTAGAGTCTGGATGACGACGAAGCTCTGCTCGGACATCTTCGAGTAAGTCAGATAAGAAAGAAGTACTGTGGTGTTGGTCGAGTCTGACACCGTGTGTTGTAATTTGTAACACAGTTTGACCAAAGGTTGCATTACAGATACTACCACGAACTTTGTTGAAAATCTGGAATAGCTGACAACTGCGATGGCTGTCTCGTGTTTCAAATCGAAATGACGAAACCATGTCTAGCATTTGTCGCATGCGGGGTGAAAGAATGAATTGATACACGTGCGATGCCTGCAACGCTGAAGGCACCATGTCTACAGCAGCATGTATTTTTAACGCGTTCATGACCGCAGAAGGGTGCAGCGGTGATGTGAGGTATGAGTCCCCATAGCCGGATGGAAAAACTTTGTTCCCGTGGGTTGCCAGTCAATGGCGGGGTGAGTCAAATCAAAAAGTTGGCGGGGCATATATCTCGTCGCGCAGCCCACACGAGCAACACCGAACATCGCAACAATGGCGGACGAACAACCTGCACAACAGCCACCGGCTGCCGAGACCAAGGACTTGCACACCGACCCAGTCACCGGCGAGAAAATCTCCAAGAGTGAACTGAAGCGTCGCCAGAAGCAGCGCGAGAAGGACGAGAAGAAGAAGGAGAAGGAGGCGTCGCTACCTGCGCGGCCCAAGAAGGAGAAGAAGGACGATGTCGAGGAATTGAACCCAAACGTGCGCATCGAACTTCCCTCTTTCAACTGATCTGGTTACTCACCAACTGTAGCAATATTTCGAGATCCGGTCTAACAAGATCAACGCTCTCCGCGCCTCCAAGCAACCCAACCCGTACCCGCACAAGTTCCACACCAACTACAAGCTCGCCGACTATGTTCGCGACTACTCGCACCTCAAGAAGGGAGAGACTGAGCCCGACAAGGAGATTCGCATCGGTCTCCGCGTCATGACACAGCGCTCTGCTTCCAACGCGCTGCACTTCTACGTTTGTACGTACATCGGATACAACAATACTTTCATAGCTGATAACATTCAGGCAAGGCTGAGGGTGTCAACATCCAGGTCATGTGTCAATTGCAGGAAGCCAAGGCCGACGTACCCTTCGAGAAGCAGCATGAGAACATCCAGCGAGGAGACATCATCGGTGTCATCGGATACCCAGGTCGCACCAGCCCCAAGAAGGGTGGTGAGGGTGAGCTGAGCATCTTCGCGCGCGAGGTGATCCTTCTCACACCCTGCTTGAGAATGTTGCCGACGGAGCACTTGTGAGTTTACCTCAGAGCTTCAGCAATGGTGATACTAAAACTGTACAGTGGCTACAAGGACCAGGAGCAACGTCACCGCAACCGATTCCTCGATCTCATCATGAACGACTCAACACGCAACACCTTCATTACTCGGAGCAGGATTATCAAGGCTGTTCGCAAGTACCTCGACGAACGGGACTTCCTGGAAGTTCAGACGCCTATGATGAACAAGATTGCTGGTGGTGCGACCGCGCGACCATTCAAGACATACCACAACGAACTCGACATGGAGCTCTACATGCGTATCGCGCCCGAGCTATACCTCAAGGAGCTTGTAGTTGGAGGTCTGGAGAGGGTATACGAGATCGGCCGTCAATTCCGTAACGAGGGTATCGATCTTACCCACAACCCCGAGTTCACCACCTGCGAATTCTACATGGCATACGCCGACTACAACGACGTCCTGAACATGACCGAGGAGCTCGTCAGTGAACTGGTCAAAGAGGTTACAGGTGGTTACGAGACTGTCTACCACACTCAGAGCGGAGAGGTCTACAACGTGAACTGGGCAAGACCATGGAGGCGAGTCGAGATGATTCCGGCATTGGAGGAGGCCACCGGCGAGAAGTTCCCACCAGCGGATCAGCTCCACACTGCCGAGACTAATGAGTTCCTCAAGAATGTACTCAAGAAGGTCAAGGTCGACTGCTCAGAACCCCGCACCAACTCAAGAATGATTGACAAGTTGGTTGGTGAGTTCATCGAGGAGACTGCTATCAACCCTACATTCATCATCGGTCACCCGGAGGTCATGTCGCCACTCGCAAAATACCACCGTGACATCCCTGGTCTCTGCGAGCGTTTTGAGGCCTTTGTATGCAAGAAAGAGATCTGCAACGCTTACACCGAGCTTAACGACCCCTTCGATCAGCGCCTGCGATTCGTAAGTTCAAACTACTTGCGTTGATAAGATGCATATTAACATGTACATAGGAAGAGCAAGCGAACCAGAAGGCGGCTGGTGACGACGAAGCACAGCTCATTGACGAGACCTTCTGTCAGTCGCTCGAATACGGTCTACCACCCACCGGTGGTTGGGGTATGGGCATTGACCGTCTGGTCATGTTCTTGACCGACCACTACTCCATCAAGGAGGTGCTCACCTTCCCCTTCATGAAGGACATTATCGAGGTCAAGACGCCCGCGGCGGAGGTCGTCGATGTAACGCCCAAGCCCACTGAGGGCATTCGTAAGTCCATCTTAGTCTGATGTAATTGAAGTTTGCTAATGCAATTCAGCACACAAATAGTTTCAACGTAGCATTACTGGCGTATGGGATGGTTTGGCAATCATAGGAATGGATACGGATCATGAGCCATGTTTCACGAATGTGTCAGATCTAGACAACTGAATATGAAAACATGAACGACTCTGGGACGGACGAAGAAGCTCAAATTCCGAATTGACAGTGTTCTCGTGATGCACCCCAGAGATATATACCAAGTCACTTCCTGCGAACGCTTTGCTTGGAATACGGAAAATACCTTTGGGTGGTTTGCGGCGTGAAGGACAACTCTAGGAGGAGAAAGAGCCTATTCGTATATAATAGGCACTCTCTTGGACGAGTGCAGGCATGGTCGCGTGTTTTATTCGTGACGAGAGACCGGTGCCAATTCCTGAGTATAACACGACAGTGTGATCGCGTGCTGTATGTGGACAATGGGTTTCGGTTTTCGGCTCCCCGCCCGCGGGCCCTGCCGCAGCGTTTAATGCCCGAACCGTGAACCGCGACACCATTGCCGCAACATTATCGGCGTACGTGAACTTGTGCCGAGCGGGAGGCCTATGAATAGATTGGTAGCTCATATATGATACTCGGAATCGAATACTAATGAATCTCCATTTCAACTCTCCGTCTTTCGTCAACGCCTTGCTACATTTCCGGATACAGATTGCGGCATACTAGGAAGATAGATATACACTACATCGAGAGGAAGACTATATCAAATATGGCGGCACCAGGGGGCAAGTTTTTCATCCAGGAGAAGTTGAAGACGCCGGCGAAGCACCATGAGTCTTATGAGCAGCTGTGGGAGACGAAGTGGAAGAAGCCTGTATGTTCATCACCAGTCACTCAAATTACACATACGAAGACTGCAACCATATGATTTCAAACTCACTGATTCTTGATAGGCAGAAATGGGCGTCTACCCCTTCATGTTCGGCACTGCCTCCGACTTCGAGCCGATAGTAAAAGAGATGGTATCCAAAGACATGAAAGAGCCCTATAATTGGGACGAATACGCCAAAATCTACTTCCCACAGGCCGAAAAGCTCAAGTCCATAGCCGAAGAAGCCGAGAAGAATGGCGAAAAAGAGAAAGCATCAGAGTACTACCTACGCTCCAGCGCCGTGTACCGCATCAGCCGCTTCCCAGCGCCACGCAGCGAAGTCCAGCGCGAAGCCTGGAAACTAGGCAAAGAAGTATGCATCAAAGGCCTAGGAATGCGGGAACACCCCGTCCACGAAGTCATGGTCCCACACAAACACCGCAACCAAGACGAAGGCGAACACATACCCGTGTACCACCTCGTCCCTGAAGGCGCATCGAAAGAAAACCCCGTACCCACCCTCATCATCTTTACCGGACTAGACGGATACCGCACCGAACTAGCCGTATGGATGGAAGGCTGGCGCCGTGTCGGCGTCGCAACCATTGTCCTCGAGATACCCGGCACAGGCGACTGTCCAGCCACGGCGTCCGACCCAACGTCTCCAGACCGTCTGTACAGCTCGCTCTTCGACTGGGTAGCCACACAACCGCGTCTCGATGCAAAGAAAATCGCTATCTGGGCCTTCAGCACAGGCGGCTACTACGCCATGCGCGTCGCGCATACACACGCTTCTAAGCTTGCGGGCGTCGTGGCTCTCGGCGGCGGCTGCCACCACATGTTCGCTCCCGAATGGCTGGACAATGTAAACCACCTCGAGTACCCCTTCGACCTCGCCAACACACTGGCCTACAAATGGGGCTATGGCAACGACGTCGACGCCTTCAAGAAGGAAGCTATGAGCAAGTTCTCGTTGCTGAATGATGGCACGCTGGATAAGCAGGAGTGTGCGAGGTTGTTGCTGGTGAATGGGACGGAAGATGAGATTTTCCCGATTGATGACTATTATCTTGCGTTGATGCATGGGGCGCCAAAAGAGGCACGGTTTGTGCAGGGGTTCAAGCATATGGGGGAGCCGGAGAGCTTCTTTGTTATTATCAAGTGGCTGTATAAGTTGTTTGGGTTGCAGGCGGAGGTGGGGACGATTATGGCTACGTTGCCTTTTAAGCCGAAGTACTGAGCGGCTGGGTGAATAGCGAAAGAGCTATAATGAGGGATACGAAACCTGAAGAATGCAGACGATGTCTCCTTTCCGTTCCATGAACTTCTTGTTACACTCTCTTAGTAGAGAAGCGCTCCAAGTTCTCAGTGATCTCTTTCCCCTCATCTTCCCCAGAGAGACCACTCAAGAGATGCAAAATTTGGATCCAAATGCGACCAAAATAAGTCCCCAAGAACAGCGAGCCCGCAGAGCCCGCAGAGTCATGTCGTAGTCGTCGTCGTTTTCAGGAAAGAACACATATTTTTGCCCTGTAAAATCTTCTGGTAACAAACAAAAGGCAGGAGTGTGGGTGAAGAAAGAAGATACAAGACCAGAGAAAGATGTACCTTTATACCCGAGCTCTCATCTCTCTGTATCTACTCATGCTTCGTAGCATGTGAATTTTCAATAATCGCCTCTCCTTGCCCAATCTCCATGTCCTTTCTCTGAGCTTCATTGATCTTGAGCGCCGGAGCGGATAGGGATGGCACATCAGTTCTAATTTCAGGATTTTCGAAGCCGAATGCTCACAGAGAAACATGTTCTCGTATCTGTTGATCTTTTGAAAGGCGGACCATTGCTCATGCTGCGCAATTGTGCTCTTTTCGATACCGAAAGCTCAAAGAAAGACATGTCAAAGTAGGCTTCGGTTTTGAGAGAAACAGACATATTGAGGTCTTCAATTGTTTTTGGAAAGGGTAAGAGCAGAAGGCTGGAATGTAGACACGAAGTCGAAAGACGAAGACCTGGGTACTCTTCATAGTGATGTATGCACTTTAAGCGCTTCCCAGACATGCGTGCTTTCTCGGCAACATTGACAAGAAGAGGCAGGCGGATACTGCGTAGGTAGCGTCGCGCTTTCTCAGGGCGGGAAACAACATGTTTTTTGTGCAGGGCGGCTTTGAGTTATGCCAGCGTAGTGTCCAGATGCAGACATGCGCCATCGATCTGGTAGTTTTGGCGCAACTGAAGCAGGCAAGGCTGACCATGGTCTCGCCTCCTGTGCTTTTTGGAAACAGTGGAAGAGACATGGGTTATGCTCTCGTGTTTTTTTATTCTAAAAAGGGTAACGTGTGATAGAGAAGACATGAAGCAGGGCCTTGGGCGAGAGCAATTTATACCTTCCGCCCATGCGCGAGACAACACGTGCATGCAATCCTTTCTTTCGGTGTCACTGGTTTAAGCCATCGGATGGCTCCTTGCAACGGTTTACAGCATCAGTCAAAAGTACAACAATGCCCATTATTATGTACACTTTTTTTTGTACACGTAACGCCAATAATGCATCACTCCCATCTTTCCCGTCACCTTCGAAACCGTCCATCCATCAGTCGTGACCACTTCAAAACGTCGAACCCCATCAGCTATGTATTTGTTCCGATATCCCAACACTCTCACCCCTTGATATCACCCTTCAACCCACCATCAACACCACCCTTGCCGAATCTGTATCCGAAACTGACGGCAACAGCGCAGAACAGTCCGAAGCAGAGCAGCGTAGGTCCCCAGCGATCGTGGTACGTAACCGCTCTCCTTTCCTTGATCTTGTTCACTCTCCACAGGTACAAGCCTGCACTGTAGCACAGCGCAATACAAGCAATGATGGTAAACGCCCAGGCAGCCGCAAAGGCAAGGGGGTCACCGAAGTTGAGCAATGTAGCGGCAATGGAGCCGATGAGGATCGAGAATTCGAGCCAGGAGAGGAAAGTGCGCTCGGTAGCTAGTTGGACTTTGGGTTCGACGCGGACGGGGACGTGGATGCCTGATATCATGTTAGTACGTTTTGGTAGTGTGAGATGATTGGAGGAACTTACGCTTGCCCTTGGGTGCCTTGAACCTCTTGACCTCTCCCTTTTGCTTCCATGAGGGTACACCAAGGGAGAAGCCTCCCTCACCAACGTCGGTAGGAGTTGGCTTGGGGATAACCGTGGCGACTGTTGACAGTATTGTGGAGCCTACGTTGGTTGCAGTGCGCTCTACCCATTTGCGCGCATAGCGGAGGCCTCCTTGTTTCTTGGCTGCTTCGTACTCCTCGTCTTCGTCGTCGCTGTCAGAATCGTAGATGGGGTAATCCTCGTCGCGAGTGCGTCCTGCGGCGACACGCTCTTCAATGTCAAGCGCATTGGGATCGTTGCCGTTCGTAAGAGTGCCGTAGTCGCGGGTTCTTTCCATCTCGTTCTGCTCCATGACATCCCTCGCCTCGCGCAGCCGCCTCAGTCGGTCATCGTCCTCGTTGCCGTTCGCAGCAGGAAGGCCCATGACGGCATCCTCGTCTTCGCTTTCATCGTCATCGAGGTTACCGCTGGTGCTGATGTCGTTGCTCGCTCCGGGGCGCTCAATACCAAACTTGTGACTAACAGGCTTGCGAATGTCGACATCCATCTGCGGGTACCAGTATGGGATCAAGTTGATGCGCTTGGGGTTCAGCGTAGCTGTGCCGTGAATGTACTTGGAGAACTTGGGCACAGCTTCGACAAGATGGGAAGACGTGAGGTCGCGAATCCACTGCGGTGGCTCTCCTCCAGCTTGTGTCTGGAGCTTGACCTCGAGGACAGCATAAGGGAAGAGCTCCTTATCCTCCTTTGGCAACTGCTTGAACGGCCAGTCTACGCCAATGTCCATGCGACGCCAGTTGTCGCCCGCACGCCTCTTGCCGTCCAGGTTGTCTTCGCGGGTCATGGTAAGCTCCGTGTCAAGGGAGATACGAACGCGAGCATCGCCGGGAAGTTGGAAAGCGGTGCGGTGGTAGAAGGAGCGTGTAACGGGTTCGAGCTTGCGGGTTAGCACGCGGTACTGGATCTCTCGGGCCAGCTGCTCGTCAGAAGCGATGTCCTTCTCAGGCCTCTTCTGCTCCCTGCGCTCCTTCTCGAAGATCTGCTCGGGCCTAAGCTCACCGCGGAGGTATGCGTTGACGTTCTTCTCCTTAAGCTTGAAACGCGCCTTGACAGACTCCTCGCCAGTCCAGTCCTCGCGATGCGTCTTACGCTCAATGAAGATAGTGTCGCTCGACATGCCTCCATACCATCGCAGACGTATAGCTTCAGCGCCCTCGGTCTTCTTCAGACGGCCCTGGTATAGCTCCCACGTTTCGGTGTTGTCGAAGTAAATGGATGTGATGGCCGAGTCTTCCTCGTTGAACTCTTTGTTGGGGTTGAAAACGAGCACAGGCAAGTGCTTGAGGACGATGAGCTTCAGCTCTAGGATGTTATCCGGATGCACCCAGTACTTGGTCGTCTGGCGCACAAAGTTCTGTTGCTTTCCTCCGGCGGATGCATCGCCCTTGACCGGGTTTCCTCGCGTGCGGACAATGTCATAGAGTCTCGAGAGCTTGACAACATAGGAGTCGTAGTTGTCCTGGAAGAAGGGCTTGCGCTTCAGACGGGCGGCGAAGACGGGCTTGAGGAACCAGCTGGTGTTTTTCTAGACTCTGTTAGCTCTGGTACAATGCCAGCTATGCCATACGTACGTCGTGCTTCTTGATAATCTTCTGGAAGCCCGTGTAGTTGAGCTGCGTGAACTTGGCGAGGTCGTGGACGTCGGCGATAATGTCGCTCAGGTCCTCCTCGAGCAGATCGAAGTCTTCCTCGTAGCTGGCGGCGTTCTCGGGGTCCTGCTGGGCGCGCGCGACGGCATCGTTGACTTCCTTCTCGGACGCTGCTATGCGACGGATAATCTCCTCGGCCTTGACGCGCTGGAACGTGTAGACCTTGTCGAGCTCCTTCTCGAGCTGCTCGACGAAGCTCTGCTCCGACTTCTCATCCCAGATGTGGTGGACGCGTAGAGAATTCTTAAGGCCCTCGTAGTCGATGTAGTAGAAGATCCACTCCTTGTTGAGCGACTGCTTGAGTTGCTGACCGAACCTGGATACGCGCATTAGTTTCCGTTGACATCACCCGCTGTGCGACGATTGGAGGGCGCATGCGCGGGTGCATTGCTGGGATTACGAACCTCATGCTGGGCGAGTTGCGGGCAATTGAACCTCGAATGCGTTCAACTGCGCGATTGAATGGGAGTGTTAGCAATATGGGCTCGCGGCGGAAGCTTCAGAAGTCGATGCAGGGCCCCAGCGCGCTGAGACCGGGCCCAAGAGTGAAGCTCCCCGCTTGCATGTGCAGGCCTGGTGGGCCTTCGTGTCCTAGTGCCGTCTGGACGAGCCGTAGATGGGTCTGCCGTTGCGCCCAGCCATTTAGAAGGTCCGATGCCACCCACGTGTATACAAACAATGCAGGCAGTATGTTCCTTCGCTGCAACACGGAGAGAAAAGCTTTACGTCTCTTCCCTGTTGGGTCAGGTCGCTCCTGCGAACTTTGACAGGCATATGCGCCAGAAGCGAATCAAACGTGTGATGACGTTGGTTTCTCGACAACCTACCCTTGCAGCGGTTCATTCCTCGGCGCTGAAAAGCACTCATTACATAGGGGTCTCTTGTTTCTTCACTGTTTAGGCCCATGCATGTTAAGATAGCAGCTAAAGATCATGGTTGTCTTATTAAGAGTTACACACTACCAAATGGGGGGAGTGCAACATACTTTCGTTCCTACTCTACAGCGACAGACAACATGAGGACAAAGGAAACCAAAACAATATAAACTCCATCCAGCGCCGAGCTCGTTGGGTATCGCGTAATGATAGGTAAGAAACGTATAGTCGTGTAACGAGTGTGCAGTCATGTGAAGGCTGAGGGTTACCACATCCATCGCTCAGCCGCCTTTTCCAATGGCATCCACCTCAGTCCTGCGACGCACTTATGCGTCTTCTTCCCTGTGCAACGCTTCGTTGGGAAACGAGTTGACGTGCTGGGACGACTCTGGGCTGTTGTTCTTGCTCGCCTCAGGCGACAAGGTATGCGAGCGCGAGACGATATAGAGATCGTCGTAGCTGCCCAATATCATGTGTTTCCACTTGGCGAGCGTGGGCAGTCCCACATTTGCGACGGAAGCCTTGAGCGTAGGCTTCTCTGCGTACTTTTCGCGTTCCGAGGGGGCGAGTAGGTCCTCGTTGAGTATGTCAAGCCGACTGTTGCCGCGCGGTATTGGCTTCTTTGTGACGCGTATGAAGGGTAATGACGGATCTGGGTGCTGCCTTTAGTTGGAGTCACACCACCAGACTACAGAGGACTTACCTTGGTCGAGTTCAGTGCAAAGATCACGCTCAGTCCTGACCTCTAGGCCCTTTGCGCCTGAGCGATACTTGTACACGAGGATAGATTTGTCGCCGTTCTGGTCCAGGTCGAAGAGGCTACTCGCCTTACTGGACGTGGTGCCAGACGTCGACTCCGACTTGAACGTCATGCTTTCCTGTAACATTCCTTCGGTTCGGTTCCGGATAGGGTGAGGCTGAGACGTCTCTATAGGCGAGGATAGGGCTGCCGTGGGCGGTGATGGTGGAGGACGGTGAAGGTTGGGTGTCGAGAGTGGGTGCTTGTCTCGCTTGAGAAATGTTTGCGGTCCTACAAGCTGGTGGAAGGTGCTTGTATAGGCGAAGGCAGTGGTCAGTCGTGTGAGTGGAAATACAGAGCAAGAGCCGGTGGGGTGATGGCCTGGGTCGCAAGAGAGCGTTGGGCGGGCGTAGCACACGGACCTGCCGCGCCCCGTGGCTGTGCTAAGATGATGTCGGGTTCGGCCGAATCACTCGCTGATTGGTTCACGATGCGGCTGTGCTGTGGACTGCCGTGATTGGCCTGATGCGAAGCAGTGAATCGTTCCTGAGGCAAGAGCTATACACAAGCAAAGTACGGGCGTTCTAACTCCTCGGTCATGTGGCGTTTCTTTCGTCTCGCACAACATGAGACGAAAACCGTTGTCTCGTGAGGAGAAACTCGGTCGGCCAACGGCAGAGCCTGCTACGAACCAAAAAATGAACCCTTCCAGCATGCCGAGACCAGGTATCCCCAACCAAATACCTACTCAAGTCCAAATCGACCATTTGACTCATTCTACTGTTCTACATATGACATATTGCCTTTGGAATTCTTCTCAACGGCGAACCTTGCGTGCACTAGCAAGCATACAACATGTGCATCACCTGCAACTCTGCGACGCCAGAACGCCATTCAGGTGACTCTTTCGGACGTTCTTCGCTCTTACTACACCGTCCGACAAAGTCGTTCGCCCATCACCAGTATCACAAGGGAGCATCACTCTGGACTCCGTTTCATACCCCTGGAGGTTCTGGTTTGCTCGAGGAGGACTGCAGCTTGGAGCAATGCCTTTCCGCCTGCTCGTACACCGCCCTAGATTCCAGCTCGGCATAGGCAACAACGCGAAACTGCATGCCTGCATGGCAAACTGTTCGGATACCAGCAAAGTCACACTCTAGTTGTCGTCGCGATCCCAAACTCTGGGTAGGATTGCGGGGGGACCGGCGGATCTCATCGCTCTATTTACCGTCACACAAACTTATCATTCCCCTGATCACTCCGTCATAACAAACCTCAAGGGTTACAACGCCATCAGAAACAAGCCCCAGCGCTCTATTGGACCCCAAAGGCTTAGCAGTGGCTCGGTCGCGAATCCGGTCTCCTAATTCGTCTAGGTGCAGAGTCAGCCACTCCCGCGACCTCGGGACCCACCCATCCACCAGCCTGCAGCAGACCGTCGCGCCCTTTGCGGCAGGCAGGAACGCGCCAGAGCTGTCAGGAGGCTCTCCGCAGTCTTATGTATATCCACTCTATCCTGCGTCGATCCGTTACATCCTTACGTCCACAGCCTGATCATCAGTGCGCGATTTGTGCAAGGCTCCATACCCTACCACGCCTACCTAGGTAGGTCCCAAACCGCCATCGCACCTCATACAAAAAAAAGGCTAAACAGGTCTGCAGACTACATCAAGCTGAAAACTTGCAAAGTAGGTGACCCAACGTCGACGTAGACTCCAGGGTGTTTAGGTTTTCCTTGGGTTGGCGTCATCGTGAACACAGCAAGCGCGCCGTCCCGAGGTCATGTTGCAACCCCCCGAGCCGGCCTCGAGGCCGCTCAGTATAAGGACGACGGGTACCAGTGCGACCCAGCAGGACAAGACTGGAGAAACCTGGAAGATGAACGTTACCAAAGAGAATTGCTGGGAGGATTTAATACTCACGCTAGGTACGTCAAGTTGGTTCGCTATGTGGGGAAGGGTCCAGGAGGTGTAGCGCGACGAATGCGCGCAACGCTATGAGTGCTTGAAGATGTATAGTCGAATGTGGGGGGCAGCTGTGGCATCTATTGGAACTCTGAGCAGATACTAACATGGTCGATAGATGGGGGTGGCATTCGCGGCTATTCGAGCCTCCTGATCATACAACGTCTCATGCACGAAATCGCCGTATGCGAACGCCGGATACAAGAAGACGAAGGCCCCGTAGAAGGCTGCCAACGACGCGAATTCGACGAAAACGAGCTACTGCCATGTCATTACTTCGACTACATGTACGGGACGAGTACGGGCGGCCTCATAGCGGTTATGCTGGCTAGGTTACGAATGAGCGTACCACAGTGTCTGGAACTATACCGTAGAGTAGGGCATGAGCTTTTTGGGCATAAAAGGAGCGTGCTGCCACTTGCTACCAAATACCACCACGAGCCGTTGGAGAAGGCCGTGCGAGATATTGTGAAGCAGTACTGTAAGGAGCACAACAAATGCACAGGAGACGACTGGCATCCATGGGTTCTGGAGGAAGAGGATACACCAGCAAGAGTGCCATTGAATGAGTCAGGGGTAGGCTCCTTGCAGAGCTCGACTACGTGGTCAAGTGGTGGTGCGCCTTCATTCAGAGGCAAGCCAACAGAGCGGATATGTCAATCAATCTGCCTCACTGCCACCCACTCCGGCCAAATCGACGAAGCCTACCTCCTCCGTTCATACAACCACCAATACGACCCCGATATCGCTCCGCCTTGGGTCACGTCTTACAACGCCGGTGCCGACAAGTTGAAGATATGGCAGGTAACGCGGGCCACTTCAGCAGCCCCTTTCTACTTCGAGATGCTCACGGCCGACATTGGCAGCGGCAAGAATAAAAAGCGAATGAGCTTCAAAGATGGAGGAATTCGCGAGAACAACCCCTCCTACGCTGCCTATAGTGAACACGCCTCGCTGAAGGGCGACGACACAGAGCCAGGACTGTTGCTTTCTATCGGAACAGGACGACCAGATACCTCGAACGACGGATTCGCGGCAGTTTGGCCTGGTCCTTTGGGCAAAGTCAAGGCGCTGCAGAAGTGGAGCGAGAAGTTGGCTGTCTTCAAGAACGTCTTGATCAAATACACCGAGGGCGAGGACCGTCATAAAATGATGCGAACAATAGCTAAAGGAGAGCATCGCTGGTATAAGCGCCTGAATGTTGACAAAGGACTTGAAGGCCTGCCACTCGACAACTGGGTGAAGGGACCTTGGACGAACCCCCAAACAAACGAAAGAAAAGAAGTTCCTGGTGGCAAAACACTTTCAATCATGGAAGAAGCGACAACGGCATATCTTGAGAGAGACAATATCGCCAGTCCAGGAGGCCTGACCGAATATCGGCCTCCTAAAATTGTTCTTCAACAGGTCGCGGAGAGACTGGTACGGCATAGAAGGCTAAGAGAAGCGACGAAAGAGGAGGATCTCAGGAGATGGCAAACTCACATGGGTCAGTGGCTTACTGGAGAACTTAAACCAGAGGATGCCATGCGCGTGCCGGTCCAGTCAGCGCCTAGAAAAGGATCACGGGGCTTCGTGTCAGGGTCGCGGCCCATTACGCCCAGCGGCAAAGCACCCGACATCGCTTCGTGACGCCCCGAGCTTTCCGGATAATTCCGATATCCGGCTTTCGTCTCCCACACAGGTGGTCGCCAAAGGCTCTCCCATACGAAGAAGCTCGTCTTTATGATTTGTACCCTCGCACCTTGGAGATGTACACCTTGCTGTGTTCCATGATGTGTGGATGTCGAACACAGCAGCGTGTACATTCTCGGTGTAGACTCCGAGTGTTAGGTGCAACTCATAAGAAACGAGTTTCTTCGTAAGTCAGCATGACTCCCATGCGCACAGCCACGATTCATACCCACCGCCGGTGTTGATCAACAGCCCGTAGCTTTCTGCAAAGCTTTTCTCTGCAGCATAGCGCGTCGCACCGGCGCACAGCATCAGGACTTGCTCGGAGTTGTCCCTTCAAGGCAATTATCATGGGAGTTTGGCGTTGTACTGACCTTCTGAAATGAAGTTTGACACTTCTGTCCATTCCACGTAGCATGTAGCATAGCGGCGCATCAAGATACCATCTATATTGTCATATTTCGGTAATAACATACAGTCTTCTCGCTATTCCCTGGCCACTGTATTCCCATGCGACATCTCTGCAAGCTTCCACAAAGATAGAAACCAGGTCATACCGCTTTCTCAGCCTCACACGACGTGCGACTGCCCACCACGTAATCGATGGCGGTGCGGGCATGGAACATGTGCATTATTCACTTGGCTCTCACTTGGCAGGAACATCCGCAGAGCTTGGTAAAAGCCTGATCAAATCAGGATCCCAACGCTTCGGCAGGCAGGTGAAGCGGGGAGGATTTCCTCAGTCGACGAGAGGGCCTGACTCGATCCACATCACCGTGACCTCATGCAATAGTATTGCATTGATCACTCAACCGCAACCCACAAGTTCTCCGCATTCTCACGTTGATGGCTGCCAAGACCCACTATTACCGAAGCCATGTGGTGTATCCTGCTTTTTTTAGACGTTTCTTGTAACTTTTTCTTGAAGACTTGGCTACGCGTAGGCGTGTGTGCTGTTCGCAGAGCTGTCGCGTCGCGGCAGGCAGTGCTGAGTGCGACACAAGACGATCGTCCTGGACAAGCAGCCCAATAACCTCACTCGCCAAGCTTCTAGGAAGTGACGGAGGCTTGGCACGCCATCTAACTCCATGCTTGGACGTCTGGCGACAAGGCCTTGATCCCCATCTACCCCATGGCAAACCTCCACCCGTGATAACCGACAACGGCCCGATGTTGGCTGGGGCGCAGGGCGGAGTCTGCTGTCAGACGTAATCCCCCCGGTGTGATGTCAAGCCTGCGTCTGTGCTAGGAACAGCAACGTTTGATTGGATGCGCAAGCAAGGCTGTCTGAGAAGGGAAAGTAGGCACGCGAGCAGTTTCCGCTGGTATATAGTTCCCTCAGACTTCCCACGATGAAGGGCATCACCAACGCAAACCACCGTCTTCACTACTCAACAACAATACAACACTCTACGACTCTCGCTTGAGATTACTACTACCAACGCCTTCCACAACAATGCATTTCCAGAAGCTCGCTATTGTCTTTGCCCTTTCTGCCATCGGTCTTGCTCAGGACGTTGACCGCGACGATGTCCCCCAACAGTGCCGCCAAGTTTGCGATTCAGTCACCAGGCTGACACGCGACTGTGACAACAGCACCAGTAAGTTTTCCTTCATAAATGAGTCTAGTTCGAGCCAGTGAACACCCATATACTAACTTCACATTGCAGACGACGACATGGCCGAGCGCCAATGCATCTGCAACGGCCAAAACGCAAACACTGCCGTTCCCCTCTGCGCAGCATGCATCATGCAGAATGGAGGAGAGATGGACAATGGTACGCCTTGATTTCCTCTCCTTACCTACTCCTCCCATCTCAATCTCCATACTAACACTTACACAGACGTAAACGACATCGTCCGTGAATGCGCCTTCACCACAACGTCCTACAACCCATCCGCCGCTTCTACAGCACCCCCGGCTTCTGCTTCCGGTACGTCTGCCGCTCCGAACGCTTCGAACGCTTCTTCCAGCGGTCCCGGTCCCATGACAAGCATGTCAGGGACTGCTTCGCGTCCTTCTGGTATGCCGTCTAACACCGCTTCAGCGACGGGTGCTTCCGGTTCTGGTGGTTCTGGCACTGGTAACAGTCCTTCGGGTACGGGTGCTGCTGGTTCCGGCGATGGCCCTGGCAATGCTGCACCCGCCAACATGGCTTCTGCGGCTTTGGGACTTGGTGGTTTGCTCGCGGCTCTTGGACTTGCCTTGTAGATATGGTCGTTGCAAAGCTTGTTAGTAGAGATTATGGGTGGTGTGGAGGTAATTTATCAGGTGGATGTTGCTGCTGCTCTGGGCTAGTTGGTTGACGAATTCAATGAAATCTAATATCAGACATAATGTCCAGCCTATGTGACTGATTCCGGAGTTGCATCCATTGCTTTTGCTAATCTACTGACCAGGCTCAAAGAAATCGCTATTCGCTAAATCGCATTCGCTCACTGAGAAAACATGCTTCTGATCTCCGCATCCTCCTCCTCCATCTCCGCCAACTTCTTCCCTGGCAATCTGACAGCGCGATCAAGCGCAACAGGCAAACCCCTGTGCCTACCCCTCAACATAACCAAGATCATAACAATCTTGCTTCCTGTGTACATGCCACCACTGAAACTATACGATTGATCCGGCAACCCGATACTGATTCCAATAGTTGTGTATCCGCTCACAATCTCGAATAACATGGTAAACACGCTGTATGTACGCGGGTCTTCGATAGAGTGGTGTGTTTCGATGATCGCGATGAGGAAGAGCGCAAAGGCTATCCACCATACATCGTGCGACAGTTGGCCGCGAACTTGCTGGCTGATGAGGGAAGGAGGTCGAGTTGGCGGGTGCGAGTTGAGGGAATGAATCGACATTCGGTTAAAGTCCATAGTCACTGCTCGCTTTAAGGGTGCAGGGGCTGCGGGCACGTTGGCGACACCGACACCCTGAAAGGCTGTCATGCGGTGCTGAAGTTGACGGCCTACGAATGCAGTGCCGCGACGGCCGACTTTACCCAGAGACTTGATAGGCGCAAGAGACGTCTTCTCGTTCTGTGATACAGCGGTGGTCAAAGAAGGCATCGCGGCGTCGACATCGAAGAGTGAGCTGGACGCCGAGTGGAGTTGTTCTGGCTCAGCCTCATCGCCCTCGTATATGCCCAATGAGCGTTCTTCGTACACATTGGTTTTGCGCATAGTGATGATATGAGGGTACGCCGCGGTGTAGAAGACAACGAGCCACAGGACCTGTACGTCAAAGTACATTCCCGAGGGCGAGACGATAGCGTAGCCTCCAGTTGGAATCGAGAAACCTTCGAAGAGTGAGATGAAGATGCGCTGCCCAAGTGGTATGACTTCCAGCGTCGGGTTCCCAATACTGAGAATCAGAATCAAGATCCAGTCTACTGTCACAAAAGAGCCGAAGGTTGCGATAAACAACCAGGTGTCTCGCGCAGGAAACATACTGGTATACACACGTCGTGGAAACTTGAGGATGAAATCGAAGCCTTCTTTCCATACGCCATACTCTTTGTCTTTGGAGAAGAGATCGAGAAGTGTAGACATGCTCCAGATGAGGAAGCGTACAAAGACAGGAAAGGCTGCTGGTCCGGCGAGCGACAAGATCGTTACGATGACGAGGACGTAGTATGACGACTGAAAGGGTACAAAGCCTGCGTCCAGTAGCGTAAAGCCGGCGTTACTGTACGCAGAAATAGCGAGAAAGATACCAGCCCACCAAGGATTCTGCGCATTCACAGCGCACGCTTCTCTTTCGTAGACAGACATGTAGGCCCCTAGTGCGATTCCGCCGAAGAACTGCCAGAGTATGAAGTATGCCGGCACGAACATGGAAAGGAACTTCAGGGCGCGGTACTCGACACCACCCAGGTACTCTCGCTGATCTGACGATAGGTTGAAGAACTGCCCGTTGCGGCCAATGTTGCGCTTTTGCTCGTTCACGAAGGTCTTCACGTTGAAGCTATCGCCTACTCCAGACTCTTCGGCCAGCGAACGACGACGTTTTGACATGCTCTGATGACTCTGCACGTTGTAGATTGAATGTCCTGTTGTCGTTGCTGACATGGGTCTTTCGTGGGAGACGCGTTCTCGTATGGGATCCAGAAAACCGACATGCTGGGCCAAGGTCCTTTCTCTTGCACCAGGTGATATGGGCGATAATCCGGTTTGCGCTTGGTCATCCTGGATTGGCGTACTGGGTGGCATATCCTCAACGCATGTTTCCAGCGGCGTGGCCAACTTGGATTCTGCTTTCGGCTTACTTCCCTTCTTGTTCTCTCCAAATGACCCCATAATCGGCAGCCCAAACATAGCTCCCGTCATTCCTACCACAGCCCCAACCTCGCCCTTCCGCGCATTCCGCCTCTCTTTCTCTGCCTCCACGATATCCTCGAACCTCTTCTCGAAGATGTGTTTCCTGAAAGCAACGGTGAAGTAGCTAACCAGTACCTGGCTTCCCATCATCATCAAAACGGCCAATTCCACTTGCTGGAAAGTGGTGAGCTGACTAACGTTCACGGAATTGAGTCCAGCCGCGGTCATGGCCTAAAGACGGGTGTACGAAGTCAGTGTTTGTCTCACATGCAGTTCGTACATAGGCAATTACTTACGCTCATGCACATGAACATGCTGTCCCACCACCCAATGCTTTTGGATGGGTTTGACGCGCCCCAGAAGATGAGTGTACCCAACAGGGTAACACTGATGAAGTAGGCATAGTGAAGCGTAATGAAGTT
>Ga0265797_10001249_pt1 | contig 44953 bp, 48 predicted proteins | sample P2T30metagenome_FD_192433 | JGI IMG/M metagenome (GOLD analysis project Ga0265797, IMG submission 192433) | Plant litter microbial communities from East Loma Ridge, Irvine, California - P2 T30 | ecosystem: Environmental > Terrestrial > Plant litter > Unclassified | place: USA: California...
ATCCTCACTGATCCCACTTGGGCTTATCAGGATTCAGCCCGACCAGACACGTAACAGTAGCATTCCCGCTCCCACCATCGTTGATCAAATCGCCTCTAGGATCCTTCCACTGCCCAGTCAGCTTGATATAGCTGTCCAAAGCAGAAGCGATCGTCTTGCCAATGTCAAGCGCCTTGTACAGCCTGCTGTGCGAGTAATAGGTAAGCAGCTCCTGCGCCCGCTCCCTCTCGCCATTGTCAATCAACACCCGCGCGCCCCGCTCGACCCACGATTCGACCTCGGCGAAACTCTGGCCCTCGAACCCGACGAGCATGGCCGTGACGACGGGGTGGTATGAAGCCGGGTCGCTGCACATGTAGTACAGCACGCGCTTGAAGACGCGGAAGACGTTCTCGCTGGCTTCCTGGTGCTGGTAGTCGGCGTTGAGGAACTCGCTCGAGGCGCGGTCGTAGAGGTAGCGGTGCAGGCCGGCTTCTGGGGGGATGGATTGCACGCCGAGCCACCAGGGGGTGAAGGGCGCGGCGACGGCTCCGGTCGATGCGACCCAGAGGCGGAGCAGGGAGGGGTCTGTAGCGGCGTGCAGGGAGAGGACTTGGCCGTAGCCGGATTGGTCGTCTTTGGTTGGGTGTTAGTGGATTGGTACGGGGTGAGGTTGATGGGGGATGGAGGGTACGGACCTGCTATGCGGATGTCTCGGTGGCGTTCCATCAGTGCTTTCTCCGTCACGGGGACCATAGCACGGGTAGCATCCTCGAGGTCGGCTTGCGACATGTATTTGTAGCCGCCATTGCGAGCGGTGGCATTGTTGCTCGTGTCGCCGTAGACTTCCCAGATGTTGAAGGGCCGGTCACCCTCTGGATCCCACCAGCCTTTCTCGATCGCGAAGCTGACCAGGTGAGGTGCACCCATGTAATTCGAGCTATTGGCGAAATTGACCGGAAAGTCCTCTATGTAGCCGGGGTATAAAACGCGGATGTCGTTTTCTCCGAGGCGCTCGGCGGCCCAGAGGTGCTTGCCGCCAGCGAATTCCCAGACAACCCAGCCTTCGTCCTTGTCGGCTATGAGATGGGTGTTACCCCCGTAAGTCGCTTCGCCGTAGTCGTTCACCAGCTGGCCGATGATCTCGACGCCTTCGCGAGCCGTGTGAGCTCGCTCCATTACAATGCGAGCCAATTCGCCGTAGTTGACACCGGTCTGGGGATTTGGGGTCATATCAACAAGCTCTTCGCGGTTCTGAGCCCAGACGTCACGGACGGCGACGCCGTGTTCGTTGAGACCGCCATTGGTCAGTGGCGCAGGGAAGCCTTCAAAGTCCGAGTACTCCATGGAGAGGTATCGTGAGGTGTTTTGGACCTGGGGAATCTCGATGCGTTTTCCTGGCAGAGCGGCATCTTCGGTGACGCCGACGGAGAGGGTCGCATTGGCCGGGTGAGTCCTGGCTGGGAAGAGCTGTAACCAATGGCCCGAGACTTCTTCGCCAGTCCCTGCTACCATGACAGAGCCATCGATTGTGAGATTTTTGCCGACATAAAAGCAGTAGCTGGCTTGTGTTGGGTTTGAGAGAAGAGCGATTGCCGAAAGCGATGGGAGCTGGAGGAGGGAACGAGACCACATCGTTACTGTACGAGCGGAGTATCTCACCGCGGGTCAGAGAGTTTGTTCTTTGAGATGCGTTGACGGAAGAGTAAGAAATATGAGGTGACATTGTAGTTGCCGACAAGTGGATACCGCCAAGGGCTCATGCCCCTTCTTGAAGAATAAGGTTATCGTGACTAGCATTGATGTAGCGACTCGACCCGACTATCGCATTTGATAATATTACGATACATGTAGTGTCACCTCTACTGCCGTAAGGATTTGTGCATCATGAAGCATTTCGATTCTGAAAAAACGTTGGGGCTCGGATCCGATGTCGTGTGTCTGGAATCGTCACATGTTCTGCATTCACTAACAAATGGACCTCACCCATGCTTCAAACGATCACCGTTCTCTTTCGCCAACTTCAATATTGCGTCCAGTGTCGACTTATCTCGTGCCGTAAACTCTTTGGCCTCTGCCGCTTCCAAGCAGACCACGTTCGCTGCGTGGATCTGCCATGCATCGGTCTTGGGTTTCCTGCCCTCTTCAGGCTTCTCTTCCAAGTAGACATCAAAGTCTTGCCATTCGTGCAGATCATCTTTGGTCTTCGAAATCCAACCGTTGAACCAGATTGGCTTGCCGGTGCGGTCGAAGTGGATGAGCTGCGGTGAACAGATCATAGGCCCTTCTACCGCCACTGGTGCGTCTTCTGGTTTGTCGGGATCTGCAGGATGTGTTGACGTAAGTTTGCCCATGGTGCCGGCAACGCCTGGGTGGAAAACGTAGTCCAGATCCCCAGCCATTTCGAAGCTCAGCCAGAAGGTCTCCTTGTCGCCATACATCATGTCGTATACGCCCTTCTTTCCTTTCGCCTCGTCGCTGTCCCGATCGGGGCCGTTGAGTCTTGTAGTGAGTAAGAGCGGCACGAAGTGCCGGTGCTTGTCAACGATGATCACTCCAGACTCCTGCTGGTGCCCACTTTCGCCAGTCCACATTCTGTTGTGCTTTACGTTGGCCGAGATTGGTGTTGGAAGAATCGATTTGATCCATGCGCGTTTGTTCTCCGGCGAGACGTTGCGATCTTTGAAGAAAAGTGCGCCCTTTGCGCGGTAGCCTTCGTCGTCGAAAAGAACGGCAGGATTGACGAAGAAGAACGAATCGGCGTCGATGAAGATTACTTCGCGGAACGAGGACATCAGGATAGCGAATGGCTTTGCTGCCCACCCTGTAACGACTTGTTAGCTCGTGAATTCCATCCCACATACGCTGATTGACATACCCGCCAAGTGCCATCCATCGTCGTCAATCATCAGCCTCAAGTCTCGTGTGACAACGCCGTCAAGCTTCTCTAGCTCATCACGCATGTCCTCATCAAGGTCCTCATCACCGAGATACATGATCTCAACAGGAAGGTCGCAACCCAACCTTCGTAGGCTAGGGATTACTGTCAGAAGCTCTCCAGCTTGGTCGTTTCCTGCAGTGAAGACGATGCCGCGACCGCCAGTGTAGAAGCTTGCGTGCAAAGACATGTGGTCGGGATGGGATAGCATTGTCCAAGGGAAGAGGCGCCTGGCAAAGGTATTGACGAAATGTCGCAATTTGTCATAGTTACGAACCGCGTCGGCAGTCGATTGCGATGATTTAGTCATGGCTCGGAGGCGTGGGATGACTGGTATTTCGTGGAGACCATCTGGAGAAGGTCAGCGTGGGTAGTGATGTACCACTATCAGTCTACTAACCACTGCTCACGCTGAGGTGAAGTTCTTCCCACGTCCTGAGGATGGATCCGTAGGCTCTTACGCGGTGTGTTAGGTCACGCAGCAGCGGCTCTCCGGTCTCAGTAATGGGTGCGAGTAAAGCTTTCAAGCGATATTCGTCGCCAAGCAAGGTTTCAATACGGTTCGCTGCTGCATCCCAGTCTTGTTCCGAGATAGCTGAAACTCGGTCTTTGGTGATGACCTGGTCAGATGGTTTCGTATCATCTTTCCGCTGGGGCAGAGTTGGTTCCTGTGCAATGACCGGCTGTTTTGAAAGCTCGCCGGCAGTGAGAACATCTTGCGGTTCTTGTAACTCCCTTCGAGGTAGTTGTGGGTCTTCTGCGTTGACTGCTGGAGGCCAGGTACTGCTAAAGCAAAGGATCGCTGTGACGATGGCGACGGCTAGTACCACTCGCAAGATCAGTCGCTGGTACGAGCGAGAGCAACGAAGTATGCTCGCCATGGCAACAAGTGACAACGATGTAAGTGTATTGTTAGAGCACAACTCACCAAGAGCAGGGTTCCGGGACGTGGTCTATGGTGGCAAGGCCAGCCCTGGTTAAGCGAATGGCTAAGCATCAAGTGTGATCTCCGTACTGGATCTGGACAAGTCAGAAGCCCGTTAGTCTGACCTACCACCGCTCACTCTAGCTCGTGGCTAATGCAGCCCTCGAGTTCCAGACGCAGATGTCCCTGCGCAGTGGCTTTGCAGGTGTCGGGTACATTGTACTCCTGCGGCTGTTGTAGTGCTACTTGAGTACGAGCGCCATCTATGAGAGCATCGAAGACTGTTCATCCACTGAGTAATGTTTTTCATTGTTAAAAGGACGGTGCGTCGCGCCATGTGTACATCTGTCGATTACCTCGTCACACGCCCAGGGAGTACTCATACTGTTCAGCTCGCAACGGGGCTGAAGCAAACCGCGATCGTATTCCTGGAGGCTGATTCTGACTTTTGCGTAGCGGATTTGATAGAGCGCAGCGTCCACCTTCACCCAAGGTGGCAATTGCTCTATAGAGAGCCTGCATTTTTGATTGATGATTGCGAAAAGATGCGGAATCAGATGGACCGTATCAAGACAAGGGAGAGGAAAGAGGAGAAGAGCGGATCTCGCCTTGGAATTCGGCGTTTGCGACCCGAGCTATTCGGGTCTAGCGTGGGAGCTCTTCTTCTTTCACGCGCAGTCACGGCGAGACCGTAAATGTACTGTAGGTACTACCTTCAAACTCTGTCGATCAGAAGCCTATACCGCCGCCGAGGGAGAAGACATGCATCTACAGTGTATCTCCATCCTAGATGAAAGTACTGCCATAGGCCTTCGAAACATCGTCGGTCGAACCTTCCGCAGAGACGCGATCTTGGGGAATGGCAGGTGTTTGTTTCGAGGGCTGTAGTCCTTTCCTAGCACAGAATCCAACCTTGTTGAGCAAAGAAATTTGCTCGAAAAGTTTACGGTATTCTCAGAGGTAAAGACAGTCGCTATGCTAGAATGACGATGGCGTTTGCTGTAGCACGATTTACTGACTACGTGGACTGCAGCCTGTCTCTTCCATTATGTCTCCCATGGCGGTATCGAGGTCATGCCAACCCCAACAGAAACAGAACCCTAACCGTTGGCCGCGAGATGCTCACTGCTCAGCGCCGCGAACCTCCCCCAGAACCTCCAACATCGACAACGCCAAAAACTCCAGCCTCGCGTAATGCGCATCAACACCCGCGAGCGTCTCCTGCAGCGCGCCCTCCAAATAAGTCTTCTCCAAGGTCAACAGACCAACCTCAGTCCTGAGCTTGTTGCGACTACTGCCGCTGGAACGCCTCAGCTTGTCGGCGACCTCCTTCTCCTCGAAGATCTGCTTCTTCAGCTCGACAATCTCTTCTCTGAGGACCTTATTGTTGGTCATCACGTCGTTGGCGCGCTCGACCTGGCGCTGCATCACGGTGTTTTCGCGGTCGAGGTGGTAGTAGGCCTTGCGCTGGCGGGCAAGGGCGAGTCTGGTGCCGACGACCTGGCGGCTTAACATCTCGGTGACGATGACGAGGTCGGAGTAGCGACGGGGCATGATGGTATCAGCGTGCTCGATGCCCGCCTCCTGTGGGAAGTGGTGTCAGCATGTGGTTCGGGCAAATATTCTCGCTCGAAACTTACGTCGTCATCCGGGATAACAGTCGGCATGTGGCTCTCCTGGTGTTTGAACGAGCCCTCGATCGGAGAGCTGATGGTGAGGCTTGAGACTTTCTTGTCTTTCTTCTTGCTCAGGTGGAGTTTCTCCATGGCGCGGACGGCGATGTTGGTGAAGGTTGATGGACCCATGCTGACTGTTGAGTGGGTTTGTTAGTCGAAGTCTGAGTAACTGTGCGGTTTGCGGTGTGATATAAGGCAGTTGTGTGTCTGAGCAAACTGAGGGCAGGCAGTTGCTTTGTCGTGGGAGGGAACAAGGTCTGGGTGATGTGAGGTTGAGACCTGCAGCCTGCATGTCACATGCAGGCGCGCACGCAAGTCGCATTAGCAATCATGTGACGTCGATGCATGGCGCAAGCATGTGAATGCATTGTAAAGGATGTCTCTCAGCGGCAACTTACAGTTGTTTGGATACGAGAGTTTCCGGTATCAGCACCCAAGTTTCGACTTACCACTGAGATGTACCGATCGTAAGTGCGGTCTCTCAGCGGCGAGGTATGATTGCTGGGATGCGGGAGTATCAGGTATTACGACATGAGGTTCGACTTCCCAATGAGATATACCGATGCAAGCGCTGTATCTCAGCGGCAAGGTATAATTGTTGAGGTATGGGAGTATCAGGTATTAGCACTCAAGATTCGACTTGATGCTGAGATGGACTCATTGTGAAAAGCGTTTCTCATCGGTAACGTGGAGCTGATTCCAGCCGAAAGTGTCAGGTATTACCCTGTGAGATATGCTTTTCCATTGTGTCACAGCTCTTGAAGAACGTGTCTCTCAGTGGCACTGTGGAGTCATTTCTAGGCGGAAGTGTTAGGTATTACCGCCTGAGATATGCCTTGAACATTGTTGTTGTCGTCAAAATTAAATTCACTTCGTCTTTCGTGCCCACCCAAAGTCCATTACAACAGGCGGTAGTGTTCTCGCCCTTCTTACATTGTTGATCCGCCGCATGGCGAAGAGCATGCGACTCTCTGCCTCAAGCCACATCAACGCCTTTTGCTTCTCGCGGCTCAACTGATCATGTGTCTCGGCCTCTGTTGCTGGCAGTGCATCCATGATCTCCCGGACCATCTGTCTGTCGGACGAGATCCCTTGCTGAGTCGGCAATGCCTTGAGTCCTGCGTGCGTTGGCATCCAGCCCTGCGCGACATTGATGAAACATAAATTCTTCCAGGTGTCTGTGAACACCGACAAACCCGTCATGGCGTGGGTTGACCACATGTCGTTGCTGCTGGTGATGGCGGATAGCTCTGGCATCGAAGCGAGCAATGCCAAAGCTGGTGCCCAATGTGTGCAGCCCTCGAGATCGAGCCACTGTAACCGCAATAGGTTGACGCTCAATTGTCGAAGCAAAGAAGCGGGTTCGCTCAAGTCTTGGTCCAGTGTCGAGTACATGTGAGAACCACCCGCGATGACGTCCGGCCCATGCTGACTTGATACTGTAGTGGTAGAGAGATTTGGCGTGAGTGTCGGCCGTGGCCAATAAGCTAGTGATAGGTGGGTGAGCTGGTGTGTGTGCTTTGTGATGGCTAGCAGGTCACGCCATAATATTGTTGGAGGAGGGTGGGAAAGCGACAGGTGAGTGATATTCGAGAATCGTGATGGCGAAAGTGCAGTATCCAGAAGACTCACAGAAGAGTCGACGTCTTCCCATGAATCCGCAACATCGTCGCTGGCAGCCAAAATCGCCTTTGATTGCTCTATTCGAAATCGTTTCGCCAGGCGTGGCAAGGTCAGCGTTCCATGACCGACGAGACCGGACAGGTCCAAGTATGTGACTTTGTCCGAGCCCTGCGTCAAGGCTTCGAAAGCCTCGATGCTGATTCCTGGACCGTGGACGCACATGTAGGATAGCAACTGCAACCTTAGTTGTAATGGAAACTCGGCCAAAGCAGGGTAGTCATCTTCGTCAAGCATCTCCCACTGCATCACCACCGTCTTCAAAGCGTAATGCAGAAGACTCCCAGCCCCTTGTTTCCGTTCATAATCATTCTCCAATCCTGCCAAACGAGCAAACCTCCCAACTGCTTGGGGCTTGAACCGTTCAACTGGACCATGCGCGGATTTGCCACCTTTACGCTTGCCTCGAAAGACCAACGTTGGCATCCATCTGCCACTACCCAAGGCAGTCCATGATCTAGGCGGTGCCGGACCTGGTGTTCTGAGTCTGTCGCGAGTCCGAAAGCCAGGACGAGCCCTGGGTGGCGCACTCTCAGGCACGCCCAGGATCCCACGCAACTCTGGCGGAACGGATTTCTGGCCAACCAGATCGGCTATCTCGCGTTTCTTCGCTGCTGCATCAGGACCTTCGATCTTGCGAAGCTCAGTAAGCCTCTCGTTCACAGAGGATTCAGGGCCCTCATGCTTGGGGGCGTTCTTGGGACTGGGCGATGAAGGGCCTTGATGTTGCTTGAAGTTGAAGGTTCGTTTCTTGGGCATTCAGGTGGTTTGGTGGTGGAAGCTTTTCCTGGGAGACTATTGACTTGGGTTGTGAAGTGAGAAATAGTCTGTTCATATACTACTGTGAATGTCGATGACATGCAATGAGTCGTTTTGGAAACGCGAGACTCTATTGGCTGAAAGCGTGGAGTGGAGTCAGCCCGCTGTAGAGGGAAGCTGCGCTGTTGGCTTCAAGATCACCTAAGTTATGTACGTCGGATCTAAAGAATACCTCACCTGTGAACCCACCTAATCACACTCACAACACAACAAGGATGGCCGCACCACCTCCTCCGCCCCAATGGGTACTCGACCTCAACTCCACGCCGCCCAGTAAATCGCGCAGCGCCGTCCTCGCCGACCCGCCCGGCTTTACATCTAGCACCGCTCTCCAAGGACAACAGCCCAAAGGCGGCAAAGGCAAAGCCGTCACACCGCGCACCAAGCCTTCGCCCGAAGAGATGGAGACGCTGAAGCTCAAGAAAGCGTGGGAAGTGGCGATCGCGCCGGCCAAGCAGCTGCCCATGAACGCCATCGGCATGTACATGTCCGGCAACAGCCTGCAGATGTTCAGCATCATGATGGTTTTCATGCTGTTCAAGGCGCCCATCCAGGCGCTGCTGAACATCAACCAGACTTTTGTGCGCTTTGAGACGGAGGGCAAGAGGCAGGAGCTGTTGATGGTCAAGGCGGTGTTTGTGGGCTGCAACCTGTTGGCGTTGGCGCTGGGAACTTGGAAGGTTAATCAGATGGGACTGTTACCGTGAGTGTTCTCTCTACGGAGATTCTGGATGGATCGACTGTACTAACCTTACTGGCAGAACTACGAGATCAGACTGGCTTGCATGGGAAATGCCTAGGGAACCGCTGGAACGAGCTTACTTCGTGCCATCTTGAAGACTGGCTGCACGTATGGACTATAGATTGCACTGAATTGCTTGGAAACTGCCTTTCATAATGACCTGAACTCTGTTTGCGTAGGTAGTCTCGACCATTGACGAGCATGCTTGTTTGACTTGCTGGATAAATGCCGCAATCATTAGAACACCCACGTTTTAGCGACCTCAGCGTGCATGAGTGTATTATGGCAAATGGCTAGATTCGCCTAGTATAAAGTCGGTCTCCAACCTGGACCAACAGTACGAATATATGTAAGAGTGGCAACTTTTTCCAAAGTCATGCTGGACCAAGAAAAATGCGCGTTGGCTGGTATCTATTACATATGTACAAAACAGCGCCCGGCTGCAGTAGCATCCGTGCATGACCATCAAAGCTGTGTACATCTAAGCTGCCTGAGTCGTAGGAACGTGAGTGCCACGCTCAAAGTACGTCCACTGGCCCTCCGTGGGCTTCTCCTCAAGGTCCTCCCACCTGTATGATTCGTTAGCAAAGTCACATCACACGTCTGCTTGACCAAAACTTACACCTTGCTCTTGGCGAGGGTCTCCACAAGCTCGTTCTCGCCCTCAGCCACCTGAATAATCTCCTCGAGCAGACCGTGAGAGATCTGGTTCTCAATCTCCGAGATCTGGTCGATTGTGAGAGCAGGCTCGGGCTCGATGCGAGGAATCTTGGCGTTCTCTGCCCTCAGATCCCTCTGCATGTGCTTGTCCATGTCCTTCTTCAAGTCCTCGTCCGTAGGGCCCTCGTGGAAAGGCTTCTTGGGCACGTACTCGTCGTCCCATTCTTGAGTCTTCATGCCCTCGAGCGTCTGGGGCTTCCACACAATGTTGAAGGCCTTCTCACCGGAAGGAGTTGTGATGTCGATCTTGCGGAAAGCCTCGGGGTGTCCATCAACGACCTTCTCGACGCGGGCTTGCCATTCCTCCAGACCGGCGGGCTTGACGGACTCGATGACGCTCAGGCGGTGCCTTGTGAGTGCTTCGGTGGACTGGCGGTAGACGCTGTGCTCGGGGAAGAACTTGAGCTTCTCCAAGGTGTTGGTGTAGACGTAGAGCAGGGTGGAGCGCGGGCTGGCGTGTGTGAGGAGGCCAGCGAGGCCGGTGGGCGCGCCAGGCTCGAGGTATTTGGCCTTTTGCACGGCGGCGAAGAGGCGAGTTGCGGGTCTCATGTCTGCGACGGGTGTGGAGGGTCAATGGGTGGTGGTTTCAATCGCGCGCGATCTGATCTGATCTGGCAATGAAGCTCTCTCTCGATGTCGTAGAGATATGGCTTGGCTGCTACTGGCTGGCTTATTGCGGAGCTTCCCGTCGTGGAGCATCAAAGCATCAAAGGGCTGGACTGGACTGGAAGGGGTCTTGGTCTCCTCCTGGGATCTGGCTGTAACGTTCACAGGCAATCACGATTAACAACCTCACAACACGCTCTCTCAACATATTTACTTGCTTCACTAACCGAGTCGCTCGCTACCGCCCACAGCTCACATCCCTTGTGGTAGTCCGAGCACCCCATCGTACGCCCTCGCTTCGTACGGCCACGCAACCAACCTCCAACGAACAATTGTCCATTGCGATACCTTGGACGAACCACGGGCGATAGTGCCCATCAACACCGCCGACTATGCGGTTACAGACCCTTTTCTCCCTGGCACTGCCGCTTCTCTCATCCGTGGTCACGGCACAGCAAGATCGCACATCAATAGAGCAGCATGCCGACTCCCTTGCTATACCACAGCGACAACGGCGAGCCGAGCCTGTCGCTGCTCAAGGCGCCATGGAAGGACACGACGGCAAGACCAAAACGGACGGTGGAGCTGGAGAAGGGACTATCTTCAACGGTAAGAGGGTACCGCCTTCGCAGGAAATCGCCGGAGACGATCTGGACGAAACCATCAAATCAGGATACTGGATGGTCGAGTTCTTCAGCCCTTATTGTGGACACTGCAAGCACTTCGCGCCGACGTGGCAAACAATGTACGAATTCTATTACACCGATGATCCAGTACCGCAATCGCAAGGCACCGAGGACGATCTGAACGGATTCACCAAATACTACGACTTCCACTTCGCAAAGGTAGACTGCGTGGCGAATGGTGACGCTTGCGCGGCCCACAGCATCGGCTCGTTCCCGACCGTTGTGCTGTTCAAAGACGGCGTCAAGGTCAGCTCAAATACTGGCGCACAGAATCTGGCGTTCATGAGCACTTGGGTTGAAGAGACTCTCGAGACAATCAAGCCTGGCAGCAGGATCAAGGGTGGCCCAAAGCTTCCTGCGGTCGGAGATCACACTGTGGACAAGCCTTTGCCGGAACCCCTACCCCTGGATAAGGAGAAAACGAGCACCACGGTTGCGGCGACGTCGACCAAGTCTACAATCAAAGCTACCAAGATCGCGAAGCCAGTCCCCAACGCTGCTGGTAAGAGTCAGGATTTGACGGCGGAGAGCTTCCAGCGCCTGGTCACCATGACACACGACCCTTGGTTCATCAAGTTCTATGCGCCTTGGTGTCCCCACTGCCAACATCTGGCTCCCAACTGGTCAGGCATGGCCAGAAAGATGGAGGGTCAAGTCAACATCGGAGAGGTCAACTGCGACATCGAGAAGCGACTCTGCCGTGATGTCAAGGTCAAGGGATACCCCACCATTCTATTCTTCAGAGGTGGCGAGCGCATCGAGTATGACGGTCTCCGTGGCCTGGGTGACTTAATTCTGTTCGCTCAGAAAACCATGGCAGTCGAGGAAGGTGTGCGCGATGTGACTGCGGCTGAGTTTGAGGAACTCGAGGAGAAGGAAGATGTCATCTTCCTCTACTGCTATGACCAGGCCACCACCTCCGAGGATTTCACCGCACTTGAGCGCCTGGTCATGTCCTTGATCGGTCACGCAAAACTGGTCAAGAGCTCCGACCCAGCTTTGTCGCAACGCTTCAAGATCAGCACTTGGCCCCGCCTACTTGTCAGCCGCGACGGTAAGCCTTCGTATTACGAGGCCCTCTCGCCCCAGACCATGCGCGATACTCGTCGCGTCCTCGATTGGATGCAAACTGTCTGGCTACCCATTGTTCCCGAGCTCACCGCCTCGAACGCGCGCGAGATCATGGACAACAAGCTCGTCGTCCTCGGCATCCTGTCCCGCGACCGCCCACAAGAATTTGCCAGCGCGAAGCGCGAGATCAAGAATGCCGCACTGGAATGGATCGACAAGCAGACACAGCAGTTCCAGCTCGCACGACAGGAGCTAAGGGATGCCAAGCAGCTTCGCATCGAAGAGGCCGAGGACCGCAACAATGAGCATGCGCTGAGGAACGCCAAGGGCATCCGAATCAACATGAACGACATCGAGCGCAAGGAAGTGGGCTTCGCCTGGGTTGATGGTGTATTCTGGGAACGATGGATCCGGACCACCTACGGCATTTCCATTCGCGACGGCGAGCGCGTCGTCATCAACGACGAGGCCAACAAGCGCTACTGGGACAACACTGTGACAGGCAATTCAATCGTTCCTTCGAGGACGTCGATCTTGGAGACGCTCTCTCGAATTGTTGCCAACCCTGCAAACCTCCCTCCCAAATCCACGACAACGCCGCTCGGACACATTTGGTGGGTCATTAGAGGTGGCTTCCTATCTCATCCGCTTGTGAGCGCTCTCATCCTCATCGTATTCTTCATTGGCGGTGCCATCTACGCGCGGAGCTACGTCAAGAAGTCTGGAGGCTACATCAAGCTGTCCGAAAAGGGCGGACCTATGGACGGTCTGCTGGGAGGCAACAGCGGCGCACAGGGCCAGGGCAAAGTTGACTAGTCCGCCTGCTGGAGAGACATTTAATATTGGGCGATTGAAAAACGGCGTTTGGGGCAAGGGAAGATTTTCTTGTATGGATAGGGATAGAATCGAAACGGGAGTGTTTGTACGGCGGTGACAGCGTAGCCGAGCGGAATATGAACTTACATTTTGATTATGCCAACACTACAGTAAAAAAAAAATCTCACCGTCTGCCTTTCAAGGATCACTACACCACCCGCCATCAACAACGTAGCTGCTCCCGGTCACCGCGCTCGCCTCCTCGCTCGCCAGGAATACTATCACCTTCGCCACCTCCATCGGCTCCAAATCGCGCTTCAAACTCTGCGCCGCCATCACTTCCGCCCGATACTCGTCCGTCAACACCTCCTTGATCTGCCTCTCCGTCGCAATCGCCCCGGGCATCACACTGTTGACCCTGATCCCCCAGGGCCCAAACTCCTTGCTATGCGTCCTCGTCAGCCCCATGATCGCGGCCTTGACGGTCGTGTACGCGGGCAGGCCCACCGCCGGGATCCGCCACGTGATGCTGCCCATGTTGACAATGCTGCAGCCGCCGCCCGCAGCCCGCATCGCCGGCACCAGGGCTTGGGTCAGGAAGAACATGTGGCGCAGGTTGACGTGCATGTTGTAGTCCCAGCTCTCGGGCGTCATGGACATTGTGTCTTTGCGCGCGAGCGAGCCGGCTGTGGCGGCGTTGTTTACGAGGTGATGGATCGTCGTGTGGGTTTGGAGGATTTCTTGCGCGAGAGATTGCAGTTTGGGAAGGTCGGAGACGTCGCTTTGGTGGAAGATTGGGGTTGGGACGGGGGCGTGCGTTATTGGGTCTTTTAGGGGTTTGATCCTGGCGATGAGGCTTTCGGCGGATGAGGCCGAGATGTCGAGGATTATCACTTGGGCTCCTTGCAGGGCGAAGAGCTCGACGGCGGCGGCGCCGATGCCTTCGGCGCCGCCTGTTATTAGGACGTTTTTGTTGCGGAGGGAGGGGTAGATTGCGTGTTGGAGTGGCATTTTTGGAGATGTACTGTAGTAAGAGGCTGTGATAAGGTAGGGTAGAGGTTTAATATTGCTCGTGGGACTTGAGAATGGAGATATACGGTGCTGGAAGGGCGTGAGGTATCAAATACGTGACCTGACGTTACATCACAAAGTCACTCTACTCAAGCAACGAGCTTGCGGTGTCCTGGTGGAGCCATTTGGTTATGGCTGAATGGTGAGAAGAGGGGGTGATGGCATGAGGTGTGGATCGCACCGTAAGCATGTCGTCGGGTTCGTGAAATCCGTTGCCGACAAACGCCGTTGCTTCGGCATTGGTGGTTGGCGTTTCTGGTTGATATATTCAAGCGCGACAACACTCATGGTTTGGACAAAGGAAAAAGGCAACCGACAATCCAGAGACAGTATGGTTTTACTTGAGCGATTGAACTCATATGCGAGGTACCCAGGCATGTTGGAGATCGATGCAGGAGTGGTTTGTATGGGCACTTTGCACATAGTATGTCTCGATGCAATCCTACAATAGATGTACATTCACAAGCTGTCAAATCCTAGAAGTCTACAGGCCCACTCTTGAATGATGGACGACCACGCAAAGCATCGGCCATTTTCGCGACCTGAGCCATTTCCTTGACATCGTGCACACGGACAATATCCGCACCATGAAGGATAGACGCCGTGACTGCGACCGCTGTCCCCCACACCCTGTCCTTTGGCTCGGCCACGCCAGTGATCTTGCCTATGAAGCCTTTGCGACTGCTTCCAACCAGCCAAGGCATGCCTCTCGTGCGACGTTTGAACTCGTTCCTTCGACTGTGAAGGTGGCGTGTAATCGATAAAAGGTCGAGATTCTGTTCTTGCGTTTTTGCAAATCCAATACCGGGATCGAGGATGAGTCTCCACCTTCGAACGCCGGCTTCCACGGCATCGTCAACTCGTTCCAGCAACTCTTTGGCAATATCAACGCCAAGACCGCCTGCGTATTCACAGTTTTCCGGGTTCTGCATGGTCGCAGGAGTACCACGCATATGCATCATGACAAAAGTACAGCCAAGTCGCGCCACAGTTGGCAGCATCTGTGAGTCCATCTTACCGGCGGAGATATCGTTGACAATATCGGCACCGGCGTTGATGGCCGCCTCTGCGACAGCCGCGCGGTATGTGTCGACCGAGATCGCGACTCCTTTTGCTTCGGGCAGGGATTTGATTGCCGCGATTGCCGGAAGCACCCTGTTGATCTCTTCTTCGGCGGTGACGTCTGGTGCATTGGGCCGGGACGATTGGCCACCCACATCTATGATAGTCGCTCCTGCCGCAATGTGGGCAGCCGCTGTCTCTCTCAGACTTTGCGGATCGAGGGCGTTGGAACCGCCATCGGAGAAAGAGTCAGGCGTAGTGTTAAGTATCGACATGATCTGCGTTTGGTGGGGGCGGGCGGGTGTTGAGCTGTGAACAAGATGAACAAAATTGCCTGGAGCAAGCGGTGTCGTAGTATACATGTCGGACAACGATGACCTTGGGATGTTCTTGTACATGGTGGCCGGATGCATTTTGGTACGCGGGTTTTTCCAAGATCTCATCTTCCAAAGACTGCGAGATATGTCAGTATGTGCGCGACTGACAACAAGCATGCCTCTAAAACATACTCCATAAGAGGTTTGAGAACAAAACCTCGCTCGTGCATCAACATGTGAGGTATGGTCAGACGTTCAGAGTCCACAATCTCGTCCCGAAAGATGGCAATGTCCAAGTCAATATTTCGAGGCCCTTTGTCGATCAGTTTGACCCGTCCATGGCCTTGTTCGATAGCTTGCAGTCGATCCAGCAGCTCCATCGGGCTGAGTGAGGTCTCAATCTGCAGCTAGTCAGTGTCCATCGTGTGTGTTGCATGCTTACAAACCAGTAATTGCTCGCTTACCTCGCAAGCGCCATTCACGAAGCGCTCTTGATCTTCGACGTACATCGGCTTCGTCTCGTACAGGAAGCTGGTATCGACAATGCGCATGTCCGGGTCCGCATCGATAGCGCGGCAGGCTTTTTCAATCTCCTCGATCCTGTTGCCAACGTTGCTGCCCAGTGCCACGACAACGCCGCGCTCCATCTTACGTCGAGGTGGTGTGGTCGCGTCAATAGGCGACGTCGGCGGCCTCGCTGATGTTGCTTGCACTGAAAGAGGGGGCGAGGGAGATGACAGCTCGGCATCCAACTCTCGCATCAGATCTTTCAGCGTCGCTGCCTGCGTGCCACCGGGGGCCGTGGAAGGCACACCTTCAATCCGAGGATCTTTATGAGCACTAGCGTCACCGCTGGTCGTCATCTCAACAAGTGCAGTACTGCGAAAGTCTGGATCATGGCCGTCAGATTCATCCACGGAATGTTCAAGCTCTTGGCGCATGTCCATTGCAGCGGTGCCATCTTGATCTGAGGGTGTGGGGACCTCCAAGAGTTGTACTTCAGCTTCCACGATCAGGCTCCTGACAACGAGGTCCTGCGCGAGATCGGGCTTTGCAGAGTGAACCTCATCAGCGACGACTCGAGCTAAGTCGTTAGCATCGCCGAATACAGCACCTTCGACTCTGGGGATGAGCTTCAAAGCAATTGTTTCATCCATGCGAATGATTTGTTGGCGAGCAGAAAGTACTTGACCATCCTGTTGAGCCGGGGCACCCTTGAGCCATAACCTGATAACCACACCAGCAACCTTGCCTTCATTGAACGTGCGAACCACGGCAGAAAGGTGGCGAGTTACGAAGAAGCATTCGACCTCCTCGTTTGACCAGATGCGAGCTTCGCTGCGCGATCTGCCATCGCCTCTCAGCCGCAGAAGGATTGTCCTACTTTCGGGCATGTTTTCTGCAGCTGTGCGAACAAAACTTTGCAGACCAAACAGATCGCTGACTGAAAGAGCGTCCCAGGAAGTTTCCAAGGCTTCCATGGACTTCCCTGCGCTTTCGGCAGATTCATACTCAAGATTTTGAGATGAATTTATGACCATACGCACAGTTAGATTGCCTGCCTTGCGGGGGTCTGATCTGGAGTACTGTCAATTGCTGCGGCACTCATCGTCTGAATCGTTCCCTTGATACTCACTTGTTTGGCGACCAAGACCTGTATTGCTCGATGCTCGATTTGGTGTCGGATGGAATCTCCAAGTGCACGCGGGGAGGAAGTGCACGTAGCTCAGATTGGAGGGCGGGGCTCAGAGCTGGTTGCTGCTCGGACGCAATGGAAGTAGTGATATTCACAGGATCATCACCTATTAAAAGGCTCAGGGTGACCTTTTCCACCTTTAAAGACGTAGTCATAGGTTTCACAACCCTGAGTATTGCTTCGGTAAGAAATCTAGGGACTGTTGTGACATCTTCAAAGCGTACACCATTGCATACACTTCCCAGGATGTTCAATGCGCTAGTTTTGAGGTGATGGACTTCCTCGAGCAGCCCACCAACGACAACCTTCTCTGTTTGAGGCGCGTCTGTTGAGGCCATCTGACACTCCATATCCTGTACTACCACAGGACGACCATTCCAAAGGGCTTGTTTGAAGCGCATCTTGAAGGACTTGTGAAGTGGCATGCCGATCGAGGTCATGACGCGATTGGTGGACGCATCGTTCCATACCTCAATGCTACGCAACGGCATTTCCGCATATTGGGTACATTCTGCAGAGTTGGCCACCTGCTGTTTCCCCGAGTGCCCTCTTGGGGAAATCTGGACAACTAGAGAGTCCACTTGTTTGGAAGGGCTGACGCGTAGGACGGCAGCAAATCCGTCTATGATGGACGAGATTCCTTTGAGGGAAGACTCCTCGCACCTCTGTTCGAAGCGATGAGCAATCATCGAAAGGTCGGTAGCTTCAGAGCTAGATACTGATATGTCCACATTCTCATGCTCGAAGGTTCCTTGGCTTGCTTGAATCCTACTGTCATTCAGCTCCTGCTCAGGTTTTGGCTCAACATACAAACTAACCTTGGGTTCTGTTGACTTGCGGTCGCGGAAGACGAGGTCGGTGGATAACGCTGTCCACTCAGCAGCACGGGTCTGCCAGCGGAGATCGAGGAGGGAGCTACTTCTTGTTTAAATCGTTCGTGGGACCATTTGACTGTGCCTGCCCATTTCCCGTTTTCAACCACAGTCTTGACTCCTTTGAGCTCGACGTATTCGTTCAAAATGGAAGAGCAGAAGTTGCGTTCGAGTGACTGTACGGCAGCTTCAATGAATGACATATTGGATGTGAACGCACGGTGAAGAACTTCCTTTCGAACTCTGTTCATCATCTCATTCGCTGCGAAGCTCATTGTTTCCTTGGACATTTCATGTGTCTGCTGGTTGGCCGTTATTTCGATGAAGCTGGTTTTTGGGCGCAAAAAGAGGTAAAATGATAACCGTGTTCTTGTGTTCTTCGAGTTTGCAAGGTGCAACCCTACCTTGTAACCCATATCTGATATTTCTGTGCGGAGTCGAAGGGTAAAATCTAGAGATCTATCCACAGATTTCAATGGATTGTCGCAAGTCGATGAGCACTCCAGACTCCAGGTGCTGCCCGCGTCCGCCGTGGAAGCGAGTGCGAGGATTGCATTGTCGAGGGAAGGCCATGCAACGACTACCTGCTTCATCAAGTTATGCAGGTATTGCAACGCAGACAGAGGAGTTGCATCCGGCGTCCGTGTTCGTGCGATAATTTCGTGCCATAGAGGTCTCAGGTCATTCGAGGTGTACTGTGGGCCTGGTTTCGGCATAGATACTCGCAGTGCGGCAAGTTCCAGACCAGAGCGCTGCAGTGTTTCGACATTGCCACTGGACACATGTCAGCATCGCTTCTGCCATGACAGTCTACAGGATGAAGAGGCGTACGTAACGGCTGAACTCACACGCGATGTGTTTGATGCTCGGACAAGATTATCGAGTGCCATTCGAGAAGACTGTAGCACGTGGTCATCACTTTGCGAATCGCCCTGAGTTCGAACCGCATGTCCCAGAACACGGGAGGCGAATGGCCTCCTTCCAGTCTTTAACCCTACAGAGAGCGCCGAGAACAGCCATGTACGCTGCATCGTGGGTGTTTTGAGGGGAGGAAATTGAAGCCTAGAGTGGCGGCTTTGTCGAGTCCTTACGGACAATCAATGAGTGGTAGGAAGCATGAGTCTTGTTGCTGTGGAAAACTGAGCCTGATAACCTGATCAGATAGATTGTATTCAAGCAGATTATCACGTGTTGAAGGACAGAACCAAGGACTGGATCGAGGAGCGGCTGGGTGAAACTTTGAAGGCTTCGGCCCGGCGCGTAAGTCACGAGACTCTAGGCAGCCGTTTGATATCACATATTACGTAAGGCAGTTCCTGCGTCAAGAGGTTGTTGTCGGTTCACTGCCCGTTCGGTTCGGAACTACATATATCGCCCTACGAATAATAAGTTCCTGAGACTTCTATTCTAGTACGCGCCAAGTCGGTATATAGCACCGCATACCTCGATACATGCATTTATGGCACCCAACACATCGCTCAGACCTAACAATGGATGGTAAGAAAGCATTCGGACACCACTCCAATACCCCTAGCTCTTGTGGACAACTACCAATGAGAAAACTAGAGATGCGCTGTAGTAGTACTCTTCGGATGTTTCGCGTCGTTGACGATCCATTGCACAGCCTTTCGTGTTTTCTCTTGTTTCTGCTTGGCGAATCTACGATCATCACTGCGTTGCCTGCAAGGGCGTTAGCAACCAAGAGCAGCCTGCTACACCTGACTGCGCGCTGAATCCTTCGAGAGGCAGTGCAAGTCCTCGTGTAGAACGATGCCGCGCTCTTTGTTCTGACTAGAAAAGTCCTTTCAGCCATAAGTAAAGACGTGCGCGGTACTTTTGCCAAACCGAATCCATAGTATTTACAATACCTCCAGCCTCGTACCCCAAAATTCATCATGATCAACATTCGCGACTGGGAATCCCGCAGAACTCACCAGGCATGGGGCACTGGGTCTGGTAGCCCTGCTCTTATGGTTCTCGCTTGCCTGGTGGTCAACTTCATCGCTTTGATCGTGGGGATCATCATCAATCTCACCGTGATCAACGATGGACCTAACGACTATAGTTATGGGTAAGTACGCATCGTAACACCCGCGAGTGCAGACGCTGATGACTTCTGTAACGTAGGACTGGTTGGACGATGTTCATTCCTGCGCCCTCTTTAGGCCTCATCTGGACTCTCGTCGATGTTGCACTCTGCCACTACTCTGTTCTCCATCCCAACTACTACCTGACGGAATCCACTTTCCTTGCCTGCTTGAACGCTGGCTTCGGTATTGCGGGTATCTTGATATACAGGTAAGAACGTCGTTCGGGTCAAGATAAGGCAGACCTCCAGCCAGATATACTGACACTTTCTCTTCAGCTGGGACGAGGGCGCATCTTGGCTACCAGGAATGTTCACCCTCCTTTCTATGGTCCTGTACGTATAGTCCACTTCGTCTTTCTCGCGGTGGCCTGCTTACATCCAATCGCAGCTACATCTACATCATGGTGATCAGCTCTATTCGAATTCATAAGACACGGTCTTGTCCACGATGCAAGAATTGCCCACGATGCAATGGTATCGCTTAGACACATGTTAGACGGGAACGCAAGAGAAGCTCGGGAATTCGGCAGGCAGTCGCTTGCAAACGCAGAGGATAATGTTTAATGTTTTGCCTCGAGGCAAGATACTCGCACTCGTTTATGAAGAAGGACGTGGGAAGTCGCAACGAACTATACAATAATGATTAATTTACACGAAGACTCGAATTAGCAAATGAACATTTGAGAAATGCTTGCATGTCCATAACAAGATGGAAAGAAGCTGAGCTCGTGGCGGGTGTGAGACGCGACGTCAGACACATACAGAAGCTGAAGACCAAAGCCTCATGGTAAGTGAACAGAGAAAATGCTTGTACTGTCACGCGACTTGTAGTTGCAGAGAGGTCATGATATTTGATCTTCGCTAAAGGACGGTGAAACTGATCACAAACGCCCAGCCAAACCTCATGTGCTAGGCGTCCCATGCATGTTTTGCCGAGGCTCCGAGGCAGTCGTGAAGGCGGAGATCACCTGAAGTACAACCACCTTGAACCTTGGGCAGGGCAGACCATATACCAACTCCTCATCGCGCCTTTAGATCATTTCCACTCGTACTTGCACCAGACAAGTAATTACGTCCAACCATATCATACGTCTCACACACGCACCACAATCATGACTTCCCCTCGTAAGCCGCCTGCTCTCCAAGCGTAAACAATGGCAGCATGCTTACACCTAACCAGAACAGATCCGTACGGTCACCACCGACTTGCTCAAGATCACACACCCCATCATGCTCGCTGGCATGAACGTGGCTGCCGGTCCCAAGCTCGCAGCAGCCGTCACCAACGCCGGTGGCATCGGTGTGATCGGTGGCGTAGGCTACACCCCAGACATGCTTAGAGAACAGATTGCGGAACTCAAGAGCTTCCTCAACGACAAGAACGCACCGTTCGGCGTCGACCTCCTGATCCCCCAGGTTGGTGGTAGCGCTAGGAAGACGAAGTGAGTGACCAAGCTACACACTGAAAACCGGCTAGCAATACGGCAATACTAACACGCCAACCCGCAGCTACGACTACACCAAGGGCAAGCTCGACGAGCTCGTGACCATCATCATCGACTCCGGCGCGCGCCTCTTCGTCTCCGCCGTCGGCGTCCCACCCAAGTCCGCCGTCGACCGCCTCCACAAGGCCGGCATCCTCTACATGAACATGATCGGCCACCCCAAGCACGTGCCCAAGTGCCTCGCCCTCGGCGCCGACATGATCTGCGCGCAGGGCGGCGAGGGCGGCGGCCACACCGGCGACGTGCCCACCACCGTCCTGATCCCCACCGTGGCAGCCATGTGCAAGGGCAAGAAGGGCGGCCTGGGCGCCGAAGTGCAAGTCATCGCCGCCGGCGGCCTCTTCAACGGCCAGAGTCTGGCGGCCGCCATGGCGCTGGGCGCCAGCGCCGTCTGGGTCGGCACCCGCTTCATCCTGTCCGAGGAGGCCGGCGCGCCCAAGGCGCACCAGGAAGCCGTCCGCACCGCGGGCTTCGACGACAACATCCGCACCATCATCTTCACCGGCCGCCCGTTGCGCGTGCGCAACAACCCGTACATCGACAACTGGGAGACCAACCGCGCGCAGGAGATCAAGGAGCTGACGGCGCAGGGTCACATTCCTGTGGAGCACGACTTGGAGCGCTTGGGCGACGATGTCGACGACGACACCATGGACAACGCCAGGCCTTTCTTGATGGGCAAGGCTAGTGCTGTTGTCAACGAGCGCTTGTCGGCGAGGCAGATCATCGACGATATGGTGCAGGGTGCCGTCGACGAGATCAGGAAGAGCAGCGCGGCCGTCGTGTCCAAGAGCAAGCTCTAGATTCTTGGAATAATTGGAACGAAGGAATATGAATATTTGTATGTAAGCGGTTTGATTTTCTGAAAATTGTGCTCAGTCAGTATGAAATCGGTTCGCCTCCGTTGCTTCTTTGCACGGTCATTCATTCGAGTGCTTTCCCTGAAGTATTCGCATACCGTGTCTTGAGCTTCTGCATCAAACACACACAAGGACTGTCCCACGTTCACCAGCATCCGCCGATCCATCGGCATCAGAAACCCCCAAAACTTCCAAAAGACGTTGTATCATTCGAATCTAAAAGTCGTAAGGGTAAACACTTTTCTTCTGAACAACCATGCCGAATGCCTTTTCAATACGCCTGCTAAACCCTCCATGTCATACCTCAAACATCTCTCGACGCCACAGCTTATTTAGGCTTGTCGTCGGCCTTCTTCGCAAACTCTACTCTGAGGATCAAGTGACCGAAACCGTAACCGTCCACGCGCTCGCATGCCCGAGCAGCATCTGTGCGGTCTGCGTAAGAAACGAAAGCAAAGCCCTTGGCACGACCGGTCTCGCGGTCCTTGGCAAGGAAGACACGAGTGACACGGCCGTGGCGCTCGAAGATCTCGCGGAGGTCGTTTTCTTCGGCGAATTCGGAGACCTGGGAGATGGGTTGTTAGTACACGCATTCCTTGTGATGACCTCACAAGATAAACATACGTTTGTGACACGGAGAGTAGCCAGGTCGTCGCGCTCGAATTTGCCGCCCATCCTCTCGCCTGTGGTTCCCGCGCCGCCCTTTCGCAGATGCGGCGGGACGTAACCTCCACTTGCGCCACCGAGGCCACCAGCAGCCTCCGCACCACCCTCGGCCGCGGCCATGTCTGCGGGCGCAGCGTCCTCGCCGGCGGGCGCCATGGTGTCCTTGAAGGGACACTTGGTGGTGAAATGGTCTCCGGAACAGATACGGCACTTGATCTGCATCTTCTTGAGCGCGTCGGCCTTCTTGTCCTCCTCGGGCGCCTTCTCCTGGGCGCCGCCGGCCTTGAAGCCCACGGACGGCTTGAACATGATGTTCTCACCCAGCGTGGTCGTGTCTCCCGGGCCTGCGGGCTTGCCGGCCTCCTCGCCAATCTTGGTCCATGCCCGGCGCTCTGCGACGCGCGGGTTCTCCTTCTTCTTGACGACGGTGCGGCGGATGCGCTGGGTGCGCTTTACTTTTTTGCCGTCCTCGTTGATGAAAATGGTCACGACCGTCTCGGTGCCGTCCTTGTTCTTGGAGACTTGGGGCGCGGGGATGGCGGTGGCGAGGTCGGGCTCGCCGTCTTCGGCCCAGTCGACGGTTTTCTGTGCGTTTGTTGCCATGTTTGCGGTTGTGTGTGTGAGAGTGGTAAGCCTTGTTGGTCGCCGCTTGGTGAGTAGTAGTCAAAATTGGGAGCCGTGCCCCCGCGTTTTTAACGCCACACATTCAGAAGTTCGGTGGTCGTTCTTGCCGCGCCAAGGCAGCCACTTTGTGGCGTTTGAGCGTTTCTGTGCTTCACTTCACATGCCCTTGAACCTGACCCAACTCGATATATCTCTTGAATAACTCCCACAAGGCCTCGACGACCTTCTGAAACAGATTTGTATCAAGAGATGTATTGGAACATGCATTTGCTATGCCCTGCAGACCACAGTCCGATAACGACATGCTCCATTCACCTGGGCTGGAGTTTCACCTGCTAACTCTTGCTCGAGACTATACAACCTATCAGCGGTCGTCAAATGAGACGGGTACCATCACAGGCCTCTACTGACATCATTATCTTCAACTGCACAATCAATGAGATGCATACGGTTCGCAAGGTGAGTCGACAGCACCGGGGCTACTCAGCGAACAGGCATTTCTTTTGGGCATCTTGGGTGCTCGCATGTAACACCATGCCTTCCAGTCGATACCTTATCTCCACCGCGCCAAGGTAAGAGAGGTCCACTCTGTCGCTTCCTCTTGGATACAGTCTTCACTCTCGCGACTTCTACAGCGCGCTCCCCTCTCTCGCTTGCTGCTGCCACTGCTGCTTCTGCCCGTGTCATGGGCACCAATGGTTCCTCCTCACGCCTCACCTACATTCCGTTCGCACACTCACTCACACGGAGCAATACATGTGTTCTTCACCGGAGACCTCGCACCATCATTCTCCACCCATCATTGTGCCCTATCAATCCAGTTGTCTCACTCAACACCCGACTCTCGCACCCACACGACAAGATTAGTCGACACGCTAAACAAAGTCATCATGTTCTTCGATACCGCAATCCTCAACGGCACTACTTTCCATCTTGGCAGCCATGATGAGGACAGATGTTTCGCCTTTGCAGATGTCTGCGGTTGACCGCAAGTCACATCTATGCATCTGTGTGAGGCTGCCTTACTAACGATGTCACAGCGACCGCCGCGCAGGGAAAGACTTGGGTATCTGTACTCGCTGTTCCAAGCATATCTGCTGCCGACCCCAGTGGCACTGTAGCTCGAGCGTTCAATGCTGTCACAGAGACGACCACCGTTTGGGAAACTCCCGCCGCCTGCTGCACCAATGTGCCAGCGACTCCCGAAGACGAGCCCTTCTCGCAACTGGCAATATTGCACGACCCACCACATTACATGCATGAGATCGCCCTTGGTCTCCACGATACCATATTTACTCACACAGATGAGATCACGGCAAGAAAAGAAGACAACACCATCCAAGGCGACATGACTTTTGGTCCCGTGGGAGTCAATCATAGTGCCCTTCTTCTTTCCGACATGGTAGTCATGGATATCCCCGGCGGCAACATCATCCTCCTGAACAACACTGTACACAACTACACCATGATTGTCATGATATGGGATTCACCCGCCGACATTCCTGCAACGCCCTCCAGCACCCACTTCCGCAGAATCGTCAGCCAACTTGACGACTGGCAATTGTACATGAGCCATCTTGTCGTCTTCGTCTTGACGTACAAGGTCGGCAGGTTCATCTACGACAGGTTCCAGAACCGTCGTGGCCGTGGCGATGGACTACAGAACGAATGATGAGACGTTATGAGGTTTTCCAACGCTGGTCGGCTCAGTCACACACGCTGGCAGGGACCGCAGTTCAGCATCACTCGCTTGTCGCTGCTTTTGCCTACCAGCTCATTGATTCGCTCTGCTGTTCCAGGAGCGTACGGCACATTCGCCAAGAAGTGTACGAGGCCCCAGCATTGTTGCGTCTTCGCCGGATTGGACCACACTGATACAACCCCCATGGCACGATGGTGCATCTTTTTCCTTCGCTACGCGATCGCTCTCGGAGTTCTGGCGCACGACGGGGTCCGTCAAAGAGGAGGTGATAGTTGGTCAGAGGAATAGTACGCGTACGTTAAATTTGATTGGTTCGAATCGTCTTTGCACTACACTTCGACTAGTTGTCAATCGCAAGAATGGAATCACAAGACCGTTCAGCGTTGCAATATCTTCATATCATGCTATGCTATGCTATGCTATGCATTCGATCTAGATCGATCGATCGATCGATGTGTCTCGCTAACAACAAGTGAGCGCCTCGCTCGCTATGCACACTATGCGAAAGGGGGGTATCTATCTTCGTCATCCATACAAAAAACCGCGCGTTCAAATCGTCTTTCAATCATTCAAGTCGTCTTCTCCGGCGTAGCCGCCATGCCCGCTCCCACACCGCGCAAAAGCACAATCGTGTTCCCCGTCTGTACAACGCCGCCCAGCTTCTCGCCGTAATCCAACAACCTCCCACCCTCCACATGGAAAATCCTCAGCTTATTCTCCTCACCCTCGACCTGATTGTTCAAGTTCGCGACTTGCAAGCTCTTCGCCGCCAGATCCAGCACTCTCCCCACGCTGTAGTCCGCCGAGTAGAAGAAATTCCCCTTGGGGATCTTCGCCGTGAGGGTGTCCGACGACGCTTCCACAAACAGGTACACGCGCTTCTCCTGCGGGGTCTTGGCCTCCCCTTTCGCCGTGCGCTTCAGCGTCGCGAGCTCCTGCGCTTGCGCCGCCGCCGCCTGCTTCGTCTTCGACACCGGCGCCTTGGGCATGTTCGCCTTCTTCGCGGCTCCCCACGCCCGCAGCCTGTCCAGCGCCGCGCGCCCTTTCTCCTTTTGCGTGTCCTGCTTCGGCCGCGCGCCCAGGGGCACGAGGTTCTCGCAGTTGTGCTCGTACGTGAAGCGGTGCTTGAGGCAGTACGAGCGGTTGCACTTGTCGCAGTGCACGCCCGTCACGAGCGGCGTGTTGATCAGCGTCTTGCAGTTCGGGTCCGCGCACTGTTGCTCGTGGGTGAGGATGTTGGGTTTTGCTGAGAGCGGGATGTTGCTTTGGGGCCCGCGGTTGGCGGCTGCGCGCTTTTGGGCCCATTCGCCGGCTTTGGGGCATTCGTGGGCGGTTTCGGTGCGGTGGTCGAGGCAGAATTTGCTGTGGGGGAGGGTGGTGGTGTTAGTGAGGTTCGTTTTGGGGTTGGGTGGTTGGTGGGGATGGGGAACGTGCCTTACCCTTTGCAGCTTTCACATCGGAAAGGTAAGAGGTCGAGTTGGCGGCAGAAGGGCATTTGGCAGTGGGCGCCGATTGCTTCGACGTCGCCGGTGGACATTTTGCTGAAGGATTCGGGGTTGTTGTCGGTTGGTTTGGGGGTGCTGCTTCCGGAGGCCATGTTGGTGTGTGGGTGCTAATAAAGGTAATGTACGCTGTGGGAACGATGCTGAGTAATGAGTGGCGATTATGCGAAAGTGTATGTCCAGTAATGATTCCAGGTGTGGTGATGACTGGAAGCTTCTCGGTTCAGGATGAGACAACAACGACTATGCTGACGGATGAAGTATGACGGGATGGATGGTTGTAGCCACCGGTGGAGTGGTGCGGTGGAGGAAGGTCTGGCGAGTATGCAGCATGGCATGTGAAGATGGAGACGGGACCCACAGTCATCGGATCATGTGAGATAAGGATGGCGCTAAGATAAGAAGTGAGGTACCCAGTACCACACTTGCACTCTTACCCCGCCTGCCTCTCCAGCAAGCAAGCACAGCAAGCAAGAGCAGTTGCCGGTTGGCCGCATGTGTGTGTGTGTGTGTGTGTGTGTGCGTTACCACAGGCAAAGCAAGGCCGAGGCGGTTTAAGTACTGCATCTAGGTACTGAAGCTCTCTTTCTGCCTTCTGCCTCCCTTCAACCTCATCATACTCTCCACTCACATTCACGCCTGTTTGCTGCATACCGCAAGCGTTATCGTTGCATTGACCTTATAGCATCGCCTCCGCCACCTCTCTACCAGCAGCTTGGTTACATGCCCATCGTTCCTCTGTCGCCGCCAACGCGTGTGCCACAAGAGCACTCACTCTTAACCCTCGCTCTCACTCCCACAGTCTAAATCTCACGTATTCTCGCTCCCTTCTATCGCTTCATCCTTCACATCTACCAGGCATCTGCGCCCAGCCAAGCATGATCACGCCGTCCACGCGGGCCTCCATCAGGCCTCGCTCTCTCTCCACTTCTGCAATCCCCCACACTCAGGCTCGCTCACTCTTCGGCTGGAGTGACCCTGTCTATCCTCGCTCCATCCGCCACCGTACCATCAAGATCAGGGCAAAACTGCTCAAGACCCTCCGTCGCCGTCAGCAATATGACTGGGATGTCGAGGCCAAGCCGTACCTTAGTACCAAGCACGTAAGATATGCGAGCCACTGGGACGGCACAAACAGGCAACGATGGGTCCAAAACAATGAGAACGATGACAAACAACCCAAACACAACACCACTACTGAGGGCCACGAGCTCAGTGAAAGGGAGAAGGCGTGGAAGAAGCAGATGGAGACGATGCGGAAACGCGTCGAGTCTGATCCGTACGAAGCTGTGTTTGGCAAGAGATTCGAGCCTTTTTGGACTCCGTTACTGCCACGGTGGATGAGGGATGACCTAGGCCTCTCCAACAAGGAGTCGGAGAAATCACCCGAGCCCATCGATGTCAGCTCTCGACGTGGGAAGAACATCCCTACTGGGAAGCCTACCAATGTCAACACTGTCAGCCGCAAGACGTCAAACTTCGAGTACGATCCTGTATCCAACCGCATGGTCCCTCTTGAGCCTCTTCGACGTACCACCACTCCACAAGCGAAAGAAGATGTACCTTCACATTTCACTTGGAAACCAATCGTCGCTAGAGCAGAGCCTGCTTCTGAGTCGAACCGGATCAAGTCCGACAAAGCAATCATATCTGGCAAAAAGGCTTCAGAGCCCGCTGAGAGGGCGGACGCTCCGCCTGCATCTCCGCAGTCCCGACGTGGCGAGCTCGATGGGTTGTCCGCAAACGACATCCGCGCCTCCATGGGGAAAACACGACGACCCTCTACCGAGCAACAAGATGAGCAGCAGGCTCTCAAACAACACATCAGAGATTGGGACAACTCCGTCACAAAACTCAAAGATCAAATCGTAGATGAAGTCTCAGCGGTCGAACTAGGTCGTTACTTGCCGACAACCCTTGATAGACGTGCTCAGACCTCAAAGCCCACCCAGGCAGTCAAGCCCATGCAGCCCGCTTTGCAGCGTATGCAGACCAAGGCTGAGCCTGAACCGACCGATCTCGACGATTCAGCCGCTCACGAATCTACAGAGCCGATCTCCAAGCCGGTGTTCATGCCGAGGGACTGGAGCAAGCAAGCTGATATCCTGCAGTCTGAGCGTGTCATGCGTACCACAGGCTCATATCCTCAACCCACCTCTACCACTCGCCCTACTATGCGATGGCTTGAAGACATGAACGCCCGGAAGGCCGAGTACGAAACGAAAAAGGCTGCCGCTGATGCTGAGAAGAAAGTCCACGATGCCGACAAAAATGCAGCCCTCGAAAAGGCGAATGCAATGTTGCAGGCTGAGATCGTATCTCAGAAGCTTGCTATGAGCGAACATCAAGATCGCACTTCAAACAAAATTCGATCCCTGAGAGGCGAGCTCGAGACAGCCTACAAGCAGAGCTCGGTGCATGCTGACGCTTTCCGAGACCGCATCGCTAGCCTGGAGAAAGAACTTTCCGCGGCACAAAATACCAAGAACGAGGTCCAGGTCAAGGCGATCAAGGAACGATACAGCGACAAGGTCAAGACACTGCAGAAAGAGCTTGAGAGGGCATACACGCAGAGCTCAGTTCACGCTGATGAGTTCACCAAACGCATCAAAACTCTCGAGACTGAGCTGGTCGGTCTGACTCAAGCCGCCGGTGGCGCCTCTGACGCGAAGCGTGTCCCTAAGGAGACCCAGATGAGAGAAATGCAGGGCGAAGGCGATTTCTGCCCTGATGTTGTGAAGTTTGCCGGCAGCGACATGTGGTATAAGCAATCATCTTCGCCGCCGCAGCCTAGCGTGAAGGACATGGCCAAGATTGAGCAGACTGCTCGGGACAAGAAGCTCGTCGCTGATGTCAAGTCCATCTATGAGTCGGCTTATGGTGTCATCGACACGCAACACCAGCAGCCGCATCCTCAGAGGGCTGCACTCGATGCAGCTCTGGCCAAGCACGACAAGCATTCGAATTATACCTTTAGGAGAGATGGACTCGAGGCCGAGCTGTCAGGCAAACAGACCACTGCTTCAAACGACGCATCTGCCAAGAGCAACTTCAACTACGGGTACAAGCGAGACACCCTCGAGACCGACCTCTCTAAGAAGACCTCCGCTTCCGCTGGAAACCTGTCTGCACAGGAATACAAGTTCAAGAAGGACAATCTTGAAGCTGAGTTGGCTAAGAAAGCTTTCAACGATGACAAGCTCTTGTCAGAGCACGAGTACAAGTTCAGGAGCGACAACCTCGAAGCTGATTTGGCCAAGAAGACTTCCACGGGCGTCAAAGACTCATCCGGGCGGGAATACAAATTCAAGCGCGACAACCTCGAAGCCGAACTCGCCCCTAAGTCCTCCACCGACGCCAAAAACTCATCGGAACGAGAGTACAAGTTCGAGAGAGACAACCTCGAGGCTGATCTGGCCAAAAAAACCGCCACCAACGCCAAACCCCTGTCCGAGCAGGAATACAAGTTCAAGGACGATAGCTTGGAGTCATACTTGCGCGATCGGGATCATGGCAGTAAGAGTGCAGTCAAGCAACGCCACGAGAAGTTTGTGAGCGACGGTCTTGAAGAGGAGCTCAAGAAGAAGGGCAAATCTGCCGCCCTCGCAGAACGAAGTGCCAGATTCAAGCCCGACGGATTGGAGGCCGAGCTTAGGAGACTCGCAATAGAGAAGCCTGTACAGCCAAGCGACGAGTATGAAGCAGAAGTCGCAAGGGCGTCATCGCCCTCCGATAGAATCGGTAAGATGGAGCAGACGATGGCCAGTAGTCTTGGCTCAGAGCTGGACATTCCGACCAGCTCGGTGACTGCCGCAATTACCACCGCGACAGGTGTACAATGGCAACAGCCACCTCTCTACAAAGTCGTGGCGTACGACTCTGGCAACGACCGCTTCTCAACAGCGACCACTACTTCTTGGGACGCTTCTGTCAACGAACAATCGATCTCCATCCCTCAGGCGCTCAGCCAGCTCTACCAGCCAGCTCGTTGGACCCAGCACTTCGCAACCCTTCAGCGCGAAGGCTACCAGGTCGTTCACGCACGCGAAGATGTTCTCGTGCTCAAGAAAGTGAAAGACGCAGGAAAAGCTGCGGAGGTGTCGCCCAAGACTTCTTCGTACGAAAGTCAAACACCAGTCAACCCAGTCGACGGAACCTCCCGCTCGATCAAAGACATCCGCCCTGCGACAGGCGACTACGCCAACCCCACCGGATACGTTAACCTCGATCCCGTCGAAGAACCCGCTTCTAAGCAAGCCAGCCAACCCGCCGACCACTCCTCCACCGCAGCAACCGACTACGACGCCACAAACCCTCACCTCGCCCGCGTCATACGCCAGGAACCCGTCTTCTCCGGCACGCGCCGCGTCAACCACAACAGCAAGAGCAGCCGCCGCGCGCGACGCGAAGCCAGGGACGACTACGAGGCAGACACCCGAGAGCGCAAGCCGCGCAGCTTGCTGCTCTGGACTGTGGGCGTTGGCGTCACGGCTTCTTGGGTCATGTACGTGAGCGGCGCGGTGGCGGAGAAGGCGAGGCTGGCTCGTTTGGAGCGCGAGACACGGGCGCCGGTGTTGGAGACGAGGGGGGGCGAGGGGGGGAGGTGGAGGCTTGATGAGGGGGTTTGGAAGAGGGAGGGGTAGGACTTCTTGATGTTGTTTGCGTTGTTTCCTTTTTGATTTTGATGAGGTATACGATCGTGATGTCTCGCACAGTGCGCGGGATTGGGTTTTGGAACTGGGATGGGGTAGGTAATTTGGATGGATGGATGGATGGTGTTTTTGGGAGACTTTCACTTTATTGGTTTGAAGGGGATGGGATTGGATGAGATATAGGTTAGGGAAGAGGTTGGGTCTTCTTAGGATATCAATCCAACTCAGGTGGGTTCAAAGATATCGATCAGTGCGTTGGATTGGATTGATCCATGTCGATTACCAATCTGAAGTGTAATCAAGAAAGGTTCGCTGTCGTCGTTGTGTCGAGGGCTAGGGTTGGCGTTGACAGTAACGCGATTCCAAGTTCAGGTAACAAGGCCAGAGTGACCATTTGAGGTGTGCGAGTCTACAGTTGTTCCATTTGCAGTGGTCGACGATCACATGCGATGAGATGGTTCATGTGAAGTCGCATGGATGCTCTAGCAAGAGAAACCGAAAAAGTACCGTTTGAGCTCCACCTGGTAGATCATCGTTCGAATGCCGAGTGTAGCCGCTGACCTCGAATGCGCTAGTATCTTGTCGTCGATGTTTCTTGTATGATTGCGTTTGTTCCTTCGTCTACTTGCTTTTGTCGAAAGATACGGCGGTGCTGATCGATTTACTGGATGCGTGGAAAATATCTACCTGTTGACCACGAAATCCATCACAGGTAGGGAGATGCGAAGATGCGCGGATCTACGAACTTGATAGGAAGGACCCGTCGAGAAGCAGCAGACAATACTGTTCTTGCCAACCATATCGATTCGTTCAAACATGTCCAATCGACTGATACAAATCTCAAGGTAAAACACGGCAAGATAAGCAGTCGAAAATGCTGACCGTTTCGGAAGAGGACGTCCGGCTTCGGAGGGCTGCACGATGACATGCATACGAAGCTTCTCCCTTCCGCTATCTCGCGCATCCAAGACTTCCCGTCCTCGTTAATCACTCAACATTACCGCCATACCCGAGGTCGACCTGAGAGGAGTCATTCGCTTGACTGCTTGCCTATACCGCGCCCGCCAGCCATCTTCCGGATATTGTCAGCGATAAAGAGAAAGAATCAGAACGTGCCCACATGCAATCGGCGTGTCAAAGACCCTTAGGTTCCAACGAGTATGGGTGCCGGTCCCGCAGAGCTACAGGCTTGTGTCGCAGAGGATAAGAAACAGGGCGCGATATCAATACCTAAAGAAGCCGCTGTCCCAGTTCTCATGGCGCCGGGCAAAGTGATTGGTTTGAAAGAGCAGGAGTCGACATCATGGAATACCGCCAATCTAGGTCAGAGACTGGGTGCCGACGCCATGTCTGCTGGTCTTGCTGGCGGTTTGGTTGCGCCAGTCATTTGCGCTATTGATAAGTATGTTTGTTGCGCACTGCGACTGACTACAATCTAAGATCAGGGAGACTAACAAGATCGCAGAGCTATCATCGAGAATGCATCTGGCAAACGTCCCATGATCCCCTCCCTGCAAGCATCGTTCAGTGCCCTCCTGTTCCGACCGCACCAATTCCTCACATCCAAACCGTTCGCCCTCATCTTCGCGCTCTACAGCGGCACATACTTGATGGCCAACACACTGGACACATTCAAATCCACCGTCCAGAACAAACCCGCCGCAACCGTCACCAGCGGCCCAGCGAAATTCATCGCAACCAGTACCGCTAACCTGAGCTTGTGTCTGTACAAAGACAGCCAATTCACCAAGATCTTCGGCGCCGTATCACCTCGCCCAATTCCCCCCGTCACCTACGCCCTGTTCGCCGCACGCGACTGCCTCACGATCTTCGCATCCTTCAACCTGCCGCCGATGATTGCGCCATCTCTCCCACTAACGGAAGGGATGGAACGCTACGTCTCCCGCGCTTCTACCGCGCAGTTCCTCGCGCCGGCTGCGATCCAGCTCATCTCCACGCCTTTCCACCTTATGGGCCTTGATCTGTACAACCGCAACGGCGGCACAACTTTGGCACAGCGCTTCTCCAAGGTCAGGGTGGATTGGCTTACCAGCAGTTTTGCGCGCATGTGCAGAATCGTGCCTGCTTTTGGTATCGGAGGCGTGGTGAACAGGAATTGCAGAGACAAGATGATGGGTAAATTGGAAGGATAGAGAGGAGTGGTCGCGTGCGCATGTTTACTCCTTGGATATCTGGTATGGGCAGCACGAGTATCATCGGGACATCCGCGACTTACAACAGCAAGTTCGCCTGCAGCAACATGTTTTCGGGTTTTTTTTTTCAGCATGGCGCAAAAGGGGTTTGATTTTGCATATGGGACAGCGCGTAATGTTTAAAGATGCATGATCATGACAGGACGGCAGACAGCCTTGGCTTCCTTCAGGGCAGTAGCAGCGTTGCGTTACCTCGACGATCCAAAGTGTATATATAGATAGAATGCTTGATTATAGATTGTTATGGGACTTTTTTCGACTTTATCGCTCGGCATCCACTCTCGGGACGGAGAACAATCGATTGAAAATCATGGCCATATCGTCTGCCACCTTCTCATCTTCTTCTGGTTCACGACAAGAGAGAGATAGACAGGTACCGCACAACCCAAACAGCCCTCTACGGTGCAGGGCTACGGAGTAGAAGTACTACTGTCGGGCTCAACCCCAATCGAGCACACGACAAGCGAGAGGGATTGACCGCCGGCGGACAAGGCAGGTCAAATCTTCGGAAGATGGAGAGTACGAGGGATGGTACAAAGGGCGTCTGAGAAGAATCCCATACACACAAAACACAGAGCTCGGCCAAGTCGTGAGTAATTGCAGGAGAGCACTGCCGAAGGGGCTGCGAGTTCACCTTAGCATGTCGGCATGTTTTGGGTGTTGTGCGTGTGGGTTGGATGGTTTGTTTTGTTGGGGTGTGAAGGTGGCATCGCCGGCTCGTTCGAGTGTTGAGCTTTGGGGTATGGTATGCGCTTCCGGTCGTTTGGGGACCTGTGTTTGGAGCCATGTGAGAGGGTGGTAGCTTTGGCAGGTAGAGATGTACGCATTCTCTATCGCCTTCCCGGCCAACTCTGCGCTTCTTGCTCGTCTCTCACGACACCGACGAGATTGCGGAACGACCTGGAAGGCTTTGCCACTCTCATCGATCTTGCGAGAAGGTACTAGTAGTGGGAGTCTTCTTCAGACGAGTGAGATCGTTCAGGCATCTGCGTTCGACCTGCTTGACCGGCCACTATAGTGATGTTATGGATGATTTTGGAGCAAGGGAGTCCACCAACAACTTCTCTCGGGTGCTTGCGATTGTTCGGGGAGACCCGACCCAAGGCCACGTCAATCGCGTCGACAGAGGCATGAGACTGTCGTCTTCTCGATCAGAGGGACTTTAGACACTGGTCGTACTTTTCTCGCGATGGATGGAACGTCTTTGAGAAGTCTCGGGGAGTCGTCCTGCCCCCCTACGGAACGTCGCAACCTGATCACCATGCGATTGGAAGAACATAGTCCAACAATGCCAGCGATATCATCAACCGTGCGAAACCTTCCAAGTAAGCTTCGTCGACCATATATCGCAAACGTCGTACTGCCCATGTCCAAACGCAAGGTACGAGGTACGAGGTATCGAGGCCGAAAAACATGTCTCACTTACCGTGCCGTCTTCCACGCGATATTATCCCTCAGGTGATTGGACCCTCATTTTCTTTCACTTCGAGAAACGTCGTCGAAGTCAGACATTCGTCTCCAAGTCACACCGCATGTTGGAATCCGGGTGTGGTAGGAAGAAAGAAATATCTATAGTTAGCTCTGAGACACCAGACATGAGGTTTCTCTCGCTTCCAACGTTTAGCCATACTTTCCTGCCATTCTCACTCGAAAGTCAAACACATCTGCCGCGAGATCCTCTTTGTTTCAAATAACGATTGCGCGACATCATGATATAGAGTTGACATGACATGACATGACATGTCGTGACCAGATCAAATCAGGTAGTCGTCGTACCTCGTGTAAGGCACTAACGGCATCTGCCATTTCCCACATCCAACCCACCGGTCTCGGAAACGGCCCCCGGGTCTGTCCACCGGCAAGCCTCCCGTCACGAACGTTCGAGTGGTGAAACCTGAGCGCGACCCAGAAAACGACACCAAACCCAATATCCGCCCGAAAGGGAAAAAGAAGAAGAAGAAGAAAAAAAGCTTATAGTAAGTTGCTGCTGGCTGCCACGATGGACGGGAGAGGCGCGAAAGAACAGACTTTCGAAACGCCCTGGCACGCCGTTTACACGTGGAGCCCATATGGGAATGGAAGGATGGAAGGTACCGCCACCACCACCACCGCACACTTCCTCTGGATCGACAAGGTACAGTATCGAGCACAGCACCTGCCTAATCCCATTCGTTTTGTGGATTTCCAATCTTTCTTCGCCAGGCATCCATTCGTTCGTTCGTTTCGTTCCAACCCCCGCCCTCCCATATCGGATACGGCATACGGTAACGAATACCTTATCCCCTCGGAACAAAAGCGCTCTCCCGCCGGGGAACCCGGCTTTGCTCTGCCTGTAGGATTGCGTACACATTCTTCCCGAAAAACCGCACCTGTGCACTGACACCGCGGATGAGGCCCACAAGTCGTGCTGCTGTGTTTAGTCCCCTGGCAAACTGACTAACTCGCGGGCCTTTCCCACACTGCTCACTACTCCTGCCCTTCTTTCCCTTTCCACCCTTAGCACGATCCAGTCAGTGTCAGAAGTTCGCCGGATTGGGAACGTGCCTTGGCTGCGGTTTTTGGGTGCGCAAGGCCCAGGCTTTAGTATTGAGCGGAGATTTGTCCTGGAAGAGGAAGGGGCGGGTTTTTTTCTTGGGGTGGAGCGGCTGCGGTGGTAGACTTTCGGTTGCTGTTGTTTAGCGTTGGAGTAGAGCAGGAGGAATCTTTGGTGATGCGCAGGCGTTGTTTTGGATAATTGCATAACTTGTGGGTTGTTAGCAGGGGGCGAGTTTCTTTTGCTTACAGACCGTTGCATGCATGCGTCACACGAAAGAGATGTGAGAGGTTTTGCCTAGGCGTCGCCTACTACTGTAGGTCTGTCCGTATCACAATCACAAGCGGGCCAGGCGAAGCTGCTATTACTACGTGATAGCCAGGGTCTTAGCGTTGCGTTGGATTCGTGTCTTCCCGACTTCCTTGTGACAGCGGGGCATATGTAGTCACGGTTGCACCTGTAGTCACCATCTATTACTTGCTATCTGACATGTACATCTCGGTGGAATTGGGTGGTATCGCGCTGGGTAAGCAGTAGTGAGGTAGTATCAATGACCGTGTGTTAGGGTTGACCGTTTCGTCTTCCACTTCAAAAGACCTCCTTACTGGAAAGTTCAATCAAAACTGCCGGAGCTCACAATGTGGGGACGCCATAGGGCGTACAAAGTCAAATAAAAAGAAAAAAGGTACCGATCGCGGTGTGATAGAAAAATGGAATAAGTCTGGTCGTAATACAAGTGTGCCGAGATTGTCATCATCGACGTGTTGGAAGTGTAGAGTCTAAATAATGTCTTCGCAGTCCATGCACTTACTTCTGGCTATGCAAGCCATGTTTCTTTCGGCATGGTCTGACAGGAATCCTTCAAGCCTGGCGTCGAAGTTTAGTCCCGCGAGACATCGACCTGCATGGAGGACGTCCCTCTACGGGTCCCCCTAGTGTGTGCCAATGTCCCGTATCACACGCACCGCGTTGTTGGTTCCAGAGGCCCAGGATACGACGATCCTTCTTCGTCTGTTTCGTTCGCTCAAACGTTGGCTTCCTGCACCAAGGAGTCGTAACTTTGCAAGCGCACCAGCGTTTGTCGGCAGGAGTTGCGATGGCAGTTGCTGCTGAGGCGAACCGGACCGAAGAGTAAAGACGGTGCGTGCTGGCTACCGCATGTGTTTGTTTGTCGTATCGATCGGGCTGCAGGCTGCCTTCATGAGTAATGCTGATCCGGGCTGCTCTCGTACATGTCGCCTTCAAACCAGCCTCCGTCTCCCTGCATCATGTCCGTGACATGGTCCGGCATGTCCCGTTCGAGGCTCATGGTCTTGAAGATTCCCGCCATGTCGCGCACGTCGGCATCTTTCGCGTCGGGCTCCTTTGCTGCGGACTCGGCGCGGAAGTTGATGAAGTCGCGCAGTGCGCGGATGACAGGTGGGTAGTCCTCATCGTTAGGAAGCCACCAGTTTGTGACATCGACGCCCCAGAGGTCGGACATGCGCTTGCGTAGACTGGCTGGGTATATGTAGCTGTGCGTATCGTTAGGAAGGTTGATTAGATAAAAAGACGGTCTTGAAACATACCCGTGCTGCTCCATCAGAGCGAATTTGTGCCTCGACCAGTCCGTGAACTTCTTTTCTTTAGGCAGTAGAAGACATGCGATTCCCAGACTGGCTTGGAACCCAAGAATCGCTCCAGGCGGTCCCTGTCCGCTGTATTCCACCGCTTCGAACATCTTGCATTTCTTCAGAGCGATTTCTTGCAGCTCATCAGGCGTCGACAATGTCGTCGAGAGCTGCAGCCTGAACATGAGTTGCATGGCCCAAAAATCGATCAAGATGTAATTCATAGAAAACAGCTCGCCGGACAAGCAGAAGTTCGGATCGCGGAAGTCGACGATATGTTCGATGTCTTCCACGTGTGGAGGAGGCGCTTTGGGGAACGTCTTGACGAAGCATGATGGATCCGTGAATCTCGTGGTCAATTTGTGGTTGAAGTCCTCCATCTGGGTGTGCAACTCCTGCACTTCACGGGTGAAGTCCTCCTCGCTCTTCTCGCCTGTATTCCTCGACGCCAGCAGCAGGGCAATGTCAGTTGCGATCAGTCTCGACGTCGCAAACATGTCCTCGAAGAGCGCACCAAAGTCGTTTGGCTTATCCCGAGCTTGCCTTTTGTAGAAATCTGCACAAGCACTGAACCAGTCGCGTCCAAGCACCGTCTTCCCTCCAGACATCATTCCTGCGAAAAGATCGAACCGGATGTACCAGCTGATGATCTTTCGGTGTGTCTCGCTCTGCATGATAGTTTGTGGTGTGAAGAGGTCGGTGATGATCTGGTGCGCTGCGCGCTGGTGGCTCAGCAAGTTGACCCAGTCTCCTAGGAATTCCTGTTGCATCGTGTCAGTGATTGTAGGATGAAGGAAACGAAAAGACTCATCATACCTCTATCGTTGCGAGTTGCAAGATCGTCAATAACGTCGACAGGGAATGTCGATCGGTTTTGGCCAGCGAATGCCTCAATGCAGACACCGATTTGTTGTAAGCATCGAGGAAGTCCTTCACCCTCCCATCTTCGCGAGAGATGGCGTAGTGGTATGCAGCGAACGCTACCACGGCATACAAGAGAGGCTCGAAGTTGATCGCGATCTCCAGGAACGTCTTCTTGAGGAAGTCTCCAGCGTCGTATTTCCACGAGTAGTGGTGATGTGAGAGGTTGTTACGGTGGTATTTGAGGTAGAACTTGACGCTCGGTGGGAGACCTGCCCACCTCGGACTTTGTGTTATATCATCTTTCATTGATTGCTTCGAGTTGCTCCGGTTGGCTTGTGGTCGTTGCGCTCGCGCGAGGATTGACGGGTATTCCGTAGTGGGAGTTGACTTCCCGTCTCGTGAACTTGGTAACCTCATTCCAGGATCCGACAGTGCAGATCGTGGGTCACCTTCGTCAAAGTCGTCTTCGTCGGTGATCGTTGGTAAGTGTTCGGAGTCGTCGTCCGAATTCTCTGAGTTGCTCTCCCCATTCGGTCGTTTCGTTCGTGTGCTAATTCGGTCCGACTTGGCCGATGATGGATGATCCGGGTACTCGCACTCCCGTTTGCCTTTACGACAGCCTAGATGACAGTCAGTTGCGAGCTTCCGACTTCTTCCAGGGCGTAGCATTGGACCTACGTTCACACATTGGACGTGTTTCGTCGCACTAACCGAGCCGTCAGCATTACTCCAACATCTGCGGACTATGCATGCTAACTACCTTTACCCGGCGTTGCCGGCAAGTGAAGCACCCACTGCGGGTACGACGGTGTTTGATGTGATCTGCGCCAAGTGTAGCCCGTCTTCTCGATCGTGCGGATGGTTGTTGCGCTGGAGCGTTCGGTGGGAGCATGGAGCCCGTAATGTCGTCGAATTCGGAACGGTAACCTCCTAAGCTCTCACTTGACATCGTTTGCAGGTGATGCAATCTGGGTTGCATGGACTCCGGTGTGATCATTGGTGGTTGTCCGTAAGGGTGGTAGACTCCATAAGGCGCCATTGGCGGCGGGAATTGTCCTTCCATTGCTGTTGTGGTCCAGAAAGGGTGGTTTGCAGGTGGTGTTTACAGCAGCTTTGAAGTCCCTCAAGGTTGTTTGGCTTGTCTAAAGCAAGAAGGCAATGTCCTGGCAGCAAGGGTCCAGCGGTAGTAATAGCAAGTTAGCGGCTCAGACAGCCGGTTGAACTCTCGAGCGCAAGGCAGTTGGGCAGCCCACACACTTAAGCTGTCGGCGGATCGCCCTAGCGGTGGATAGCGCTAGGATCAGACTAGTGGTGGAGTAGTGATATCTTTCAAGAGACGAACAGTCGTTCTGAGACCGCAGTATCGGTGCCTCCTCAAACCCGGCAAACGTTTCGAGGAGCCGAATGGACTATGGCGCGAGCCGCCTGTCAGGAAGTGAGACGTCAGCGGGGTTTGATGGCGCTGATGGCGGTCGTGTGTTGCGATGATGGGAAAGCGAGATTGACGTGAAGGACCCGCACACCGCTGAGACTGCAGGACACTGAAGGCTATCAATTGCGGTGGTACCAACAGGCGGAGCAACGTTCTAGGCAGGTGAGATGGAGAATTAAGGTTTGATGTCACTTACACTGCAGTGAGGACGTGGCCCGGTCTGTAAAGGCACAGCTCCTACCAAGCCTCGCGCGCGCGAATTGCGCATGATCCGCAACCCGAGTCCCCTTTTCGCTAGACACCGCACAATGGCCGCTGTGACGAGGGCGAACGACGTGCACGACTGACCGGGGCAGTTGATGGTACTCAATCGGAGATTCTGCCTGTTCTCGCGCCCCGTCACCGATCTTCGGCAGGGATTCCTTCAACGATGCGAGAGTCGTATAGGCAGAGTCAGAGGCTCGCAAATCCAACAAGGTTAAGTAGCATATAGCAATGCGGCTACTAGCGGTCGGCGGCGGATAGCAGGATGTTGAAGATCGTCTTGGTGGATTAATATTTCAGGCTGTTCCCAATAGGATGCTAGACGGGGTATCAAAGGCAAGCCAGGCAACCCAGACAGGATGAAATCATGCAGGGCATGAGCGGCGCCGAACGATGGTGCCACCATGTCATCGACACGCCAACTCGATCCAGCTGAATCCTGAGACAGGCTACAGGAGCGTGTCGCCTTCTAGTTTGAGGTGGCGTTCTCCGAATCCATGGTCTGGATATGGGAGACAGACGCATTCGCTCGCTGGTTCTCGTCGTCCTGACTCTTCATCGTGCAGAGGGCTGGTTTCAGTAGTCGGGCATCAGCAAAGCAGGCAGCCCCATGTCCCGGAGCGGTACCTGCACCGACGATCCGAGCTGGCGATGGAGGCTAAGCTAAGCCCGCATCTGCAAGGAAGACGGCGACAGAGACACTAGATGATGGCGCCGCCGGGGAAGAGTAGTGCATCTGCGGGAGGCCCTGCCGGAGCGGACAGGTTGAGAGTGCTAGCACTACTGTACTCTGTATGTAGCATCTGCCAGTCACTGAGATGCCCAGCCAGCCAAATGCGTCCGCCGATCAGCCCTGGCGGAAGGTTTTGCGGACTACAACAGTGCCATACAGCATAAGAAACTAGTTCAAGCCGACCGCAGGCAATTTTTCCGGCAGTCGTCAGCGGTTTCTTCCGTCTGGTCGTGGCAGTAGTGGCAGAATACTGCACGAGCTCGTCCTAGAGGTGGGTTGGTTCAGGGTTTGTGATGCAAGAGTCGAAAACGCCAGCCTCCAGGCGGGACATCAACACAGTAGTCTAGCGCCAGGCGTGGGATGGCGCGTCTTCCTTCCCACCGGCCTCGGCAGCATACATACAGTACTGTATGCCTGCTAGGCCGTGCATTTATTTGCAGATTGACGGATGATGTGGCGGGCACCGCGGGCTCGATGGCACGGAAAAGATTGTAAGGCTCGGAAAGATGCATGTGCTGCCATGGGTTCCCGCACAGCACTTGACACTAGATGTCTCCTGGCATGTTCACAGCGTGCATAATATCAGTAGGTACTGTAGGCTCAAGCACAGTGTGAGAATACACGTAGCCCCTCAAGCATGTGACAAGAATCGATGTACATAGTAGCTACGGAGCAACTGCCGCAATCGTCCATGTCGTTCGACAGACTTTGCCGCTTACAAAGCCAAAATAGCAGCGAGCATCATCCTTCTGTGCTTCTCCCTCCAGTAGTCGACTCCTCCCAAAGGCTAAGTTGTTATCGTGGAGAAGGCCGATATGAGAGGACTGGCAAATGCCCCACGAGTGCCACGACATGGAATGCCAATTATAACTTGAGCTCGTCCACCGGCCACCGGGCCTTGGGAGCCGTTTGCACAACAATAAGTCGATGTGATTGCCTCCTGATGCTCGTGTGCCACGGCTCGAAGCACGCATTCGGCAGATGTAGAGAGTGATAGTAGTCATAGTAGTAAGTGTCATAGCAGCGAGAGTTCGAGAGTGAGAAACACCACTGTGTGATACTACTCTCGGACTCTCTTGAAGCCCTACCTTGACTGCCGTATGTCAACCAGGGAACTGCAGTCTTTCGAAATTAATTCATGCGAACGGAGACGCACCCGAGATGGGGGCGCATTTGAGCGTCTGCACACTAGATGGTTGATGATCCCTGGGTCGGGCTCCTCCACCTCTCTGCCCCTGTGCACCTTCACATTAGCCGTGTTCAGCAAGAGTGGTAGAAGGGGTAGTGCACGGCGCCTCCGCCACGCCGCTGACTCGGACACCAACCACCAACCGCTGAGGCTGCAGCAGAAAGACTAGGTAGGTACTGAGGGAAGACAAGGCGACGTGAGGATTCGCCGTTGATGACGCCAACGGGTGCGAGCCTGATGGCGCGCGCCACGTGAACGACAAGCTTCGATCTCGTTTCAGCGTGTCGTCTGGAACGCCACGAACGAATTGACTTTCCGACTCGCCTGACATCTGTTACCCGTCAACGCCGTCTGTTGTCCATGACACGCAGCCAAAACTCCAACATATCACTACCTACTTCCGTTGGCATATCGACGGGAGGACCGTGCCGACATGTCAATCGTGCCGAGGCCTACTTCCTCCTGAGATCTTGACCAGGTTTGCACACGGTTATGTAGTTACCTAACTCGTGATAGTGGCAATTACACGCTGAGCTGCTCATCTCCGGGTCGCCATGCGGCCCCTACGGTGACCATGTTGATTTCGTCGGCGCGTCACCACCCTGTCTGCCCTACGCACGCAAAACAACGACCGGATTCGAGCGCCAATCGCCTGGAGTCCTCGACCAGTCTTCCTCCTGGCTATGTCTCTTCACCTCGCTCGCAGCAGAATCGCCATATTAACCCTTCTGACTCAATAACGCTGCATCGGTGATTGGCAATCGCACAGTAGTGCACTGTGCAACTCATTATCATTTCAAATCACCGTCAATCAATTCCACCTCCCAATTCGAGCTTAATAGGTATCGGACTTCATCAGTCTGCCAACCCCTACTTCGACCCTGCTCCTAGCCGCCAATATGCACTCCGTTGATCTGCGGCGAGGTACCCCTACCATGAGAAGCGAGGTACCACCGTTCCTCGGTTGTTCTTTACACAAAAGAAGTCATGGGTGTTATATATGCAAGCACGCACAGGCGGTATCGCCAACATGCCAACACGCCCTGTACTAGATCCTTCGCTCGAGAGTCGAGACTGATTCGCACTGTGCCGGACTGGTCTGTCTTGGTTCTGGACCGGGAATCTCGAATCTCGGGTTTCTGGACAGCAACCCTTGCTCGCGAAATCGCGAACGATATGCTTTCCTCCAGATCTCCCGCGCACAAGGATAGATCCACGGTTTTCCGGATGGCGATGCCCATCTGTAGGTGAGTGTGCCTCGAAGCCATCCGAAAGATCATCCGGCTCTTGACTTCTGCGCTCGTATATCAGATACCACGCTAAACAGCAATCCACAACAACAATGTGCGCGCCTTGGCAAGCAGTGGCGACTCTATACATGCTGCAGCCGTCCTCCACCGAATCGTGAAGGGTTCATCAATGTTGACCTTATCGGAGCCTGGAGTCAACCCTTAACAGCGACTACTTCCGCCCGCACGCTAAGCGTACATGGGTCTACGACGTGCAGGAGCCTTGTGCCTGTCGCACATCTCAAGGGTTTTCTGATGCCTGTAGCTACCAGGCAGTCAGATTAACAAGCCCCAAAGGTCGCTCCCGGTCTCACAAACACCGTGCGCCTACATTGACAGTAATCCCGACTTATCATGTGCGGCTTTGTGCGGCTCACAGGGAATATCCTGACCTTCGCAGCTGCCACCTGCAAAAGCGAAGAAAGTGGATCTCCACCGCGATCTCCCTAATATACCGCAGCAACACTACATTTATATTACCGGGGAACTTCAGGCTGCCTCACCCGCAAGAAGACCCGTCCCGAACATCCCGATTAATCGACCGGTTGCCAGCCGTGTCTGGCCCGGCCCTGAGTCTGACCGACCCAGCATCATGGAGACGGACAATTGCCAATATCCAACAAAAGCACGTTAGCGGTAAGCAACATCCGGATGGTCCGGATTGGCCATTTGGCGAATACGCCTCGCCTGCTGCTAAGACGGTAAACCGTCCCACGTCCGACTCCTGTGTGTTTGTCAAGCCGAGCTCTTTCGAGCAATTGCGCGCTCCACTGAATATTCGGCTGACGGCATACTGCATGTCCTCGCTACAAGTGGGTGGCAGGCGTCTTAGTCGATCAAGTAAGTATAGCCATGGCTAGCTTGCGTCATTGTACTTCCTGGCCTCGTCTTGTGTTGAGTTGCATATCGAAGCCCAGTACGCGCGCACGCGGCACGTCAAACAAACCATTAGACGACGTACCTCGGACCGCTCAAAGCCCGGCCTCCCCAGCATCCTGCAGAGAGAAGAACCCTAAGGGCCGAGCACATTAGATCGTATCCGCAATCAAGTCGAGCATCGAAGACATCGGCGAAAGGCAAGAAAAGGCAGGACGATAAGGGCAACGAGACCGAGACCGAAACCAAAGGCGAAGGCGAAGGTGAAGACAATCAGCACTCACCACCACCATTCTCGAAGTGCAAGGAAGAAACCCTATGCAGCTAGAAAATGTCTCCATGCAAGTTGCTCCGACAGAAGACGAGAAAAAACGACCGTATCGCCCGTATCGGACGGGAGACATCCGACTACCCACTCAATGATCTTTTACACAAAGATACGGATCATTATTTGCTCACACTCCTCCATATTGCAACGTCCTATGATAGCCTGGGAATATATGGCAAGCTCGCGGATTATTCCACCAACTCGCTTCAAAGCGGTAGACACTGACTGTCATCGGCGTGTCCGCAACTTGACCAGATGACCACTACAATGTCCATCGAGCTCTGATATCCAGAAGTTCGTAGACAATTGCCAGTCTACCTTGCTCTCGCCCTTGGTGTAAGCTATC
>Ga0265797_10001250_pt1 | contig 44947 bp, 44 predicted proteins | sample P2T30metagenome_FD_192433 | JGI IMG/M metagenome (GOLD analysis project Ga0265797, IMG submission 192433) | Plant litter microbial communities from East Loma Ridge, Irvine, California - P2 T30 | ecosystem: Environmental > Terrestrial > Plant litter > Unclassified | place: USA: California...
AGCCTGCGGCGGGGTAGCTCAGTTGGTTAGAGCACACGGCTCATAATCGTGGTGTCGCGGGTTCAAGTCCCGCCCTCGCTACCGCAGGCCCGGATCTCTCACGAGTTCGGGCCTTCGTCGTCCGTACCCTCGGTGGTCGTCCGCCGATCGTCCTCGTCCATCGCGACGCGACCGGTGCGCTGTGCCCAGGTGCCGGGCCTACGATGAGGCATGGCCGTGAGCATCCGCAGCATCGGCACCGCGGTGCCCCCGACCATCATCCGACAAGACGACGTGCGCGAGATCTTCGCGACCCAGCCCGGCCTCGGCCGTCTCGGGCAGCGCATCGTCGGGGCCGCGTTCGGCGCCTCGGCCATCGAGACCCGGCACACCGTCGTCGACGAGCTCGACCGGCGACCGCGCGAGGGCGAGCCGACGTTCTACGACGCCGCGTCGAACGAGATCCTCCGACCCGGCACGGGCGCGCGCAACCAGGTCTACGTGGACCGGTCACCCGAGCTCTTCCTCGACGCCGCTCGTGCCGCCCTCGCGGGGGCGCCCGACCTCGGGCCGGAGGACGTCACTCACGTGATCAGCGTGTCGTGCACCGGCTTCTTCGCCCCCGGGCCCGACTACCTGCTCGTGCGGGGCCTCGGACTGTCCCCGTCGACCCGTCGCCACCACCTGGGCTTCATGGGCTGCTACGGCGCCTTCCCGGCCCTCGCCGCGGCACGGGACTTCTGCCTCGCCGACCCGGAGGCGGTCGTGCTCGTCGTCTGCGCCGAGCTCTGCACGCTGCACCTGCGCAGTTCCGACGACCCCGACTCGATCGTGGCCTCGTCCGTGTTCGCCGACGGCGCGGCCGCCGCGGTGGTGACCGCGCGCCCGGCGCCGTCGGGTTCCGTCGTGCTCGACCTCGACGTGCTCGAGACGGTGCTCACCCCGGTCGGCGAGACCGACATGGCATGGTCCATCGGTGACCTGGGCTTCGACATGGTGCTGAGCAGCTACGTGCCGCAGATCATCGAGCTGCACATCGACTCGGCCCTGGCACCGCTCTTCGAGGCCGGCGGCGTCGAGGTCGGCGACGTCGACCTCTGGGCCGTCCACCCGGGCGGGCGCAGCATCCTCGACCGGGTGCAGCAGCAGCTCGGGTTGACCGACGCCCACCTGGCCCCCTCGCGCGACGTCCTGCGCGACTACGGCAACATGTCCAGCGCGACCGTCCTGTTCATCCTCGCCGAGCTCCTGGGCGGGCCCGCCGCGCCGTCGCAGCGCGTGGGCGCCATGGCGTTCGGCCCCGGGCTGACCGTCGAGACCGCGCTGATGACACGACGCGCGGTCTCGTGAGCGCGATCCGCACCTCCTCGGCCGCGTCGATCGCGGTGCGGCCGCCCTGGTGGCCCGACCTGTCGCGACGCGGGGTCGACCTGGTCGAGCTGATGGACGACCCGGGCTGCGACCTCGGGCTGCTCAACGCCACCTACCGAGCGTTCCCCGTCGTCAACGGTCTCGTCGCGGGATGGCGTCGGGTGTACCTCCGCCGCCTGCGCCCCGTGTTGTCCGCCGAGAAGGTGACGCGTCTGCTCGACCTCGGGTCCGGCGGTGGTGACCTGGCCCGAGCCCTCTCCGACTGGGCCCGCCGGGACGGCCTCGCGCTCGAGGTCGTGGCCGTCGACCCCGACGACCGGGCCCACGCCTTCGCGGTGTCGCGCCCCGTCCCGCCCGGTGTCGAGTTCCGGCGGGCGTCGAGCACCGAGCTCGTCGCGGCGGGCGAGACCTTCGACGTGGTCGTGTCGAACCACGTCCTGCACCACCTCGACGACGAGGCCCGGGCGGCCGTGCTCGACGACAGTTCCCGCCTGGCCACGCGTCTCGTGCTGCACGCCGACATCGAGCGGGCCCGCGGGGCGTACCTCGCCTACCGGGCCGCGACCTGGCCGTGGCGGACCCGGTCGTTCGTCCACGTCGACGGGCTCCTGTCGATCCGCCGGAGCTTCACCGCCGACGAGCTGGTCGACGTGGCTCCCCGGGGGTGGCGCGTCGTCCGGCAGTGGCCCTTCCGTCTGTTGCTCGTCCGCGAGATCGGCACCGACGCCCCCGGAGGTGCCGGCCGTGCGGACGCATGACGTCCTGATCGTCGGTGGCGGACCCGTCGGGGTGATGCTCGCCGTCGCGCTGGCCGATCGCGGCCTCGACGCCGTCGTCTGGGAGGCGCGGGTCGACGACCCGGCGCACTCCCGCGCACTCGGCGTGCACCCGCCCTCGATCGACCTGTTCGACCGGCTCGGCCTCGCGGACGACCTGCTCGCCGACGCCGTCCGCATCCGGCGGGGGATCGCCCGGAGCGGGACCCGGACGATGGGCGTCGTGCCGTTCGCCCGGGCGTCGTCCCGGTGGCCGTTCGTCGCCGCCGTGCCACAGGACCGCACCGAGTCCGTGTTGCGGACGGGGCTCGCCCGGCGGCGAGAGGACGCCCTGCGCAGGGGGGTTCGGTTCGTCGGACTCGACCAACGCGACGAGGACGTGGTCGTCCAGGGGGTCGGCGACGAGGGCCCGGTGGTCGTCGCCGCCCGGTTCGTCGTCGGGGCGGACGGCACGCGCAGCGCCGTCCGTGCCGCCCTGGGCGTCGACACCAGGGCCCGAGACCTGCCCGACCGCTACGTGATGGGCGATTTCGCCGACACGACCGGCCACGGCTCCGACGCGGTGATCCACCTGGAGCGCACCGGAGTGGTCGAGTCGTTCCCGTTGCCCGCGGGGCGGCGACGGTTCGTGGTGCACACCGGGTCGGAGCGCAGGCCGACCGCCCCGGTGACCGCGGACGTCGTCGCGCGGCTGGTGTCGGATCGCACCGGATCGCCCGTCGACGCGACGACCTCGACCATGACGAGCGCGTTCGGCGTCCGACGACGGCTGGCCACCCGGACGGTCGTCGGCCGGGTCGTGCTGATCGGCGACGCCGCCCACGAGATCAGCCCCATCGGCGGCCAGGGCATGAACCTCGGCTGGCTCGACGGGCACGCGCTCGAGACGGAGATCGCCGTGGCGGTCAAGCGGAGGGGTGGCCGGGTGCTCGACCCGACGACGTTCGCCCGCTTCGAGGCAGGCCGCGCCCGCGCCGCCGTCCGGGCCGCCCGACAGGCCGAGTGGAACACCGCCCTCGGTCGGCCCGTCGGTGGGGGCACGGCTCGAGCCCGCGACCTGGCGCTCAGGGCCGTGCTGCGGGCTCCGAGTCGGCACGTCCTCGCGTCGGTCTACGCGATGCGCTGGGCCTGAACCGTCCGACCCGGCCGTCTCGACCCGACCGGACCCGCCCCGACCCGACGCCACCCGGCCCGGCCCGCCGCGACGCGGGGGCCTCAGGCGACGATCGTGCCGCCGCTGAGGGCGAGCTGCACCACGAGCAGCACGGCTGCGACCATGATCAGCCGGAAGAGGGTCCGGTCGACGCGTCCCGCGACGACGAGGCGCACGCCGACGGCGGCGATGCCGAGGGTCGCGACGGTGCCGACGACCGCGGCCGCGAGGCCCGACGTCGACGAACCCCCGCCCAGCTGGCCCGAGAGCAGCAGGACGGCCGCGACGGCCAGGGCCGCGAACGCGGTGATTCCCGACACCGTGCGTCCGAGGCGGTGCGGCAGCCCCACGATGCCGGTGCGCGCGTCGTCGTCGAGGTCGGGCAGCACGTTGGTGAAGTGGATCGCCACGCCGAACACGGCTCCGACCGCCAGGGCCCAGGCGGCGGGCGGCGCGGGCGGGGCCGCGGCGAGGGTCGCGACGGCCGGCAGCAGGCCGAAGCTGACGACGAACGGCACCACCGAGATCGGCGTGCGTTTGAGCCCGAGGTCGTACGCCCACCCCGAGGCGACGAGCACGAGGTGCGCCGTGCCGGCGGCCGGCCCCAACGCGTACGACGGCACGAGCATCAGGACTCCGCAGACCACCGCGGCGGTGCGGACGGCCGACACGCTCACGCGGCCCTGGGCGACCGGCTTGTCGGTGCGCCCCACGGCGCGGTCGCGTCCGGCGTCGAGCCAGTCGTTGGCGAAGCCGATCGAGGCCTGTCCGAGCAGCACCGCGAGGGCGAGCACCACGAGCCGACCGAGGGGCAGCCCCGAGGAGGCGCCGAGCACGACCGCGAGGAGGGTCACCACGACCGTCGGTCCCGGGTGCGTGGACCCCAGCAGGGCGACGGTCCTCGAGGCCGGTCCCTCGCGGCGTCCGGAGCCGGCGAGGGGGACCGTGGGCTCGGGGGAGGTCATCCGCTCACCCTAGACGGGCGAGGGCCGTCGGCCCCGGCCCCGGCCCCGGCCCCGGCCCCGGCCGCGGTCGGCCACGGGCGGAAGGCCGGGAACGTGAAGAGGTGCACCCGAGTCGGGGGAGGACTCGGATGCACCTCGTCGCACCCTCGGCGCTCGAGGTGCAGGTGGATCAGTACCGGCACGCGCCGAAAGAGGGTGCCCACGTCGAGTTACCATCCCAGACGTGACTGGAGTGTACGACCGCGCCGGGTGGATCGGAAGGGGCCCGGAGCCGTCTTTCGCGGATCGGCTCGGGCCCCGTCGGGTCGTGGGGCGTCAGGCCCCCCGGCCGGTCTTCTGCTGGAGGCGGTCGATGTGCTCGCTGGCCTCGGCCTTGGTCATGTCGGCGGGCAACTCTTCACCGGCCTCGCGGGCGAGGGTGTCGAGGTAGCTCTTCTGCGGGCCCGTGATGGGCTCGTCGCCGGTCACCCAGTCGTCGGGGTCCTTGGAGGCCGTGCTGCCGGCGTCGGGGCGGGCGCCGCCGAGGGTCTCGCCGTGTGCGGGGCTCGAGTTCTCTTCGCGGGCCGTGGCGGCCTGGTCGGTCTGCTCGGTGCTCGTCGTGTCGGTGGTCGTCGTCTCGTCGGACTCGGCCGCTGCCGGGTCGACGGGGGTGATGTCGGGGTCGATGTTCGCGTCGCTCATGACGTGACCGTACGCCGTGCCCCCGACACCGGGCCGGGCGTCGTACCCCGCTGGTTAGACTCGACGGCGTGTCCGTGAACCCTGATCTGCAAGGGCGGGTCTTCCCGCCGGCCCCGCCCTACCTCGTGGGCCGCGAGAAGGTGCGCGAGTTCGCCCGCGCCACCGGCTCGACGAGCCCCCTGTCGCTCGACGTCGAGGCGGCCCGCGCGGCCGGCCACGGCGACCTCGTCGCCCCGCCGACCTTCGCCGTCGTCGTGCAAGAGGCCACCCTCGCCCAGTTGCTCGCCGAACCCGACGCGGGCATCGACTTCTCCCGCGTCGTCCACGGCGAGCAGCGCTTCTCGCTCTCCCGTCCGATCGTCGCGGGGGACGAGCTCACGGCGACCCTGACCGTCACGAGCGTCAAGACGCTGGGCGGCAACGCGATGGTCACGGCGTCCTCCGACATGCGCGACGTCGAGGGGCGACACGTGGTCACCGCGGTGTCGACGCTCGTCGTCCGCGCCGACGACGAGGCAGCCGCATGAGCGCCCTCGAGGTCGGCCAGGTCGTGGCCGAGAAGACCTACCCGCTGACGCGCGACTCGCTGGTGCGGTACGCCGGGGCGTCGGGCGACTTCAACCCGATCCACTACCGCGACGACGTGGCGGCCGAGGTCGGTCTGCCCGGCGTCCTGGCCCACGGCATGCTCACGATGGGCACCGCCGTCCAGCCGGTCGTCGAATGGCTCGAGGGCGCGGGCGACGACGCCGGCGTGCTCGGCTGGGTCTCCGACTACCAGGTGCGCTTCACGCGTCCCGTCGTGGTCGACCCGACCGCCGGGGCCGAGATCGTCGTCGTCGCGAAGGTGGGCAAGCTCGACGACGAGGCCGGCACGGCGCGCATCGACCTGACCGTCTCCTCCGGCGGCCAGACGGTGCTGGGCAAGGCCCAGGTCGTGGTGACGCTGGCGTGACGACCTTCGCCGAGCTCACGACGATGCAGGTGGGCGGCGAGCCCGCCCGCCTGGTCGAGGCGACGACGACCGACGAACTGCTGGCGGCCGTCCGCGAGGCGTCGCTCGGCGACGACCCCTGGTTCGTCCTGGGCGGCGGCTCGAACACGGTCGCCTCCGACGAGCCGTTCGACGGCACGGTCGTCCGCGTGGCCACGCGCGGCGTCGAGCGCGTCGACTCCGACGACGACCGCGTCCACCTGCGCGTCGCCGCCGGCGAGCCCTGGGACGACCTCGTCGCGTACACGGTCGAGCAGGGCTGGTCGGGGCTCGAGGCGCTGAGCGGCATCCCCGGCTCGACGGGCGCCTCGCCGATCCAGAACATCGGTGCCTACGGTCAAGAGGTCGCCTCGACGCTGGTCGCCGTCGACTTCCTCGACGACGACTCCGGCGAGTTCGTCCGCATCCCCGCGGCCAATCTCGACCTCGGCTATCGCACGAGCGTGTTCAAACAGGGTCGCCGGGGCGTCGTCACGGCGGTCGAGTTCGCCCTGACGGACCACGGAGGCGCGAGCGAGCAGGTGGCGTACCCGCAGCTCGCGAAGGCCCTCGACGTCGAACTCGGGGCCCGGGTCTCGGTGGCCGACGTGCGGTCGAGCGTGCTGGCCCTGCGGGCCGCCAAGGGCATGGTGCTCGACCCCGACGACCGTGACACCGCGTCCAGTGGCTCGTTCTTCACGAACCCGATCGTGTCGCGGGCCGATGCGTCGACCCTGCCCGCCGACGCACCGCGCTGGCCGACCGGCCCCGAACCCGAGCGTCGGGTCGTGCCGCTCGGCGAGGAGCCGGCCGCGCCCGCACCCCGGGCGCCCGCCGAGGTCAAGCTCAGCGCGGCCTGGCTGATCGAGCACGCGGGCATCGCCAAGGGCTTCCGGCTGCCCGGCTCCCGAGCCGCCGTCTCGTCCAAGCACACCCTGGCCCTGACCAACCGTGGTGGCGCCACGGGCGACGAGGTCGCCGAGCTCGCCCGCTACGTGCAGCAGCGCGTGCAGTCCGAGTTCGGCGTGCTGCTGCACCCCGAGCCCGTCCTCCTCGGCCTCTCGCTCTAGCCGCGCCGTCGCGGCACGTCAGCCGCGTGGCAGGTGTCCGAGCTCGAGGGCCAGCGTGACGGCGCGCGTCCGGTCGTTGACGCCGAGCTTCTCGAACACGTGCAGCAGGTGCGTCTTGACCGTCGCCTCGCCGACGAAGAGTCGACGTCCGATCTCGCGGTTCGAGCACCCCTCGGCGACGAGGGCGAGCACCTCGGTCTCGCGGGGACTCAGCGGGCTCACGCGCGGAGCGGGCTCTCCGCCGGTGCGCGCGCGGCCGACGAGTCGGGCGGCCATCGCGGGGGCGAGGGCCACCTGTCCCGCGGCCACGGCCCGGAGACCCGCCAACAGCTCGTCCTCGGGTGAGGCCTTGAGCAGGTAGCCGCTCGCCCCCACCTCGATCGCCCGCAGGATGCTGTCGTCGGACTCGTAGGTGGTGAGCACGACGACGCGGGTGGAGGGGCGTAGCGCCAGGACGGCGTCGGTCGCCTCGACCCCGTCGAGTCCCGGCATGCGGAGGTCCATCACGATGAGGTCGGGCTCGAGCGACTCGGCCAGGGCGACGGCCTCGTGGCCGTCGCTCGCCTGTCCGACCACGACGAAGTCGTCCGTCGTCGCGAGGAGCGCGGCGATGCCCTGCCGCACGATCGGGTGGTCGTCGGCCACGAGGGTGCGGTGGACGGGCGACCCCGCCGGCGAGGTCCTGGCGGGCTCCGGCGTCGCGTCGTCGTGCGCGTGCCCGTCGGTCACGAGGCCGTCACCGCCGCCCGGGGCACCTGCGCGGTGACGATCGTGCCGTCGCCACCGGACGAGACGTCGAGCCGACCGCCCGAGAGGTGGAGCCGCTCGCGGAGACCGTCGAGGCCGAACCCGGTCGAGGCGACCGCCGTGTCGAACCCGGTGCCGTCGTCGGCCACGACCAGCACGGCCGTCCCGTCCGTGGCCGTGAGCGTGACCCGAGCGGCCGTCGAGGCACTGTGCTTGCGGACGTTGGCCAGCGCCTCCTGGGTGCACCGCACCAGCACGACCTGCAGGTCGCGGGGCAGCTCGACCTCGGCGGCGTCGACCGTCACGTCGATGCCGCTCTCGCGCTCGAAGCGCTGGCCGAGGCGGCGCAGGGCCGCCGCGACGTCGGTGCCGGCCGGGCCGGCGGACGCGGTCGCCGCGACGAGGGTGCGGGCCTCCGTGAGGGCCTCGCGGGCGGCGGTCTCGATCACGTCGAGCCGTTCGCGGGTCGTCACCAGGTCGCCGGCCGCGAGGGCGCCCCGTGTCTGCTGGGCGAGCATGACGACCCCGGTCAGGCTCTGGGCGATCGTGTCGTGGATCTCGCGGGCGAGCCGTTCGCGTTCGGCGCTCGTGCCGGCGTCGCGGTGGCGGGCGGCGAGCTCGGCTTGGGCCTCGCGCAGCTCGTCGAGCAGGCGGCCGCGTTCGGCCCCGACACGGGCGATCGTGGTGATCCAGAGCCCGAGCGCGATGCTGAACACGAGCGAGAGGCCCTCGCTGGTGGCGGCCGTCGCGAGGGACTCGGCCGACCAACCCAGGCTGACGACGAACCCGACCGAGATGGCGACGCACAGGCAGACGTTGGCGACGATCGCGGACCGGGTGCCGGGCAGCAGCGTCCAGATCAGCGGCATGAGGAAGGCCTGGACGACCGCGAGCTCGGGGGTGGCGGCGACGGCGAGGCCACCCACGGCCACGACGGCGGCGACCGCGGCGACGGTCGGGAGCGACAGGAGGTCGTCGTCGCGACGGACCGCGGGTCGGGCCAGGGCGAACCAGACGAGCGTCAGCAGGCCGACGGCGACGAAGGAGGCCGTCACCCGTCCGCTCGACGAGGTCGTGGCGAGCACGACCATCACGATCACGGTGACCGCGAGGCCGGCGTCCCACCAGCGCATCGAGATCGCGGTGCCCGACCGGGCGGATGCCCCGGTCTCGGCCCGCTCGCCGGTGTCGTCCATGTCGCTCACGCTAGCGGCAGGCCGCGCTCGTCGGGACCGACTCCGGTCGGCGGGGATCGGTGCCGGTCCCCGGGTCACGTGTCCTTCCTGATCCACCGGAAGGTCAGCAGTGAGGCGACGGCACCGGCGACGAGCCAGACCGCCAGCCAGAGGGCGACACCGGGCAGGTCCCACGAGCCGCCGGCCTCGCCGGCCGAGAACGTGTCGGGCAGGAACACGCTGCGCATGCCCTGGGCCAACCACTTCAACGGGAAGACCGAGGCCACCGACTGCAGCCAGTCGGGCAGCTGGGTGAACGGCAGGTACACGCCCGAGATGAACTGCAGCACCAGCGTGATCGGGACGATCACGGCCGTGGCGCTCTTGCCGCTGCGGGGCACTCGGGAGAGGGCGATGCCGACCAGTGCCGAGGTCGCGATGCCGAGCAGGTAGACCCAGGCGAGCGTCAGCCACGACCCGGCCTCGGTCGGCAGCGGCACGCCGAACACCACGCGCGCGACCAGCACGAGCAGCGCCACCTGCAGCAGGCTCGTGACGAGCACCTGGCCGAACTTGCCCACGAAGTACGACCCGACCGGCAGGGGAGTCCCCGAGAGTCGTTTCAGGGTGCCGTCGCCGCGCTCGAGGGCGATGTCCACGGCGAGGTTCTGCACGCCCGACAGCAGGATGCCGGCCGCGATCATGCCCGGCAGGTAGAAGGCGGCGGCCCCCACCTCGGAGCCGTCCGGCCGGGTGCCGAACGAACCCGACGCGCTGAACGCCGTCGAGAAGATCGCGAGCATCACCACCGGGAACAGGAACGTGAAGAAGACGGTGTCACCGGCCCGGAAGTACCCCCGGACCTCGTACCGGGTGCGGCTCAGGCCGAGCGCGAGGGTCCTCACGAGATCACCTCGGACGAGGAGGCGCGGTGCCCGTTCCCGGCGACCGTCGCGTCCGGGGTCCCGTCCGCTGCCCGCTCGGCGGTCGCGACCAGTCCCAGGTACACGTCCTCCAACGACGGCCGGATCACCTCGAGCGAGCGGGGTTCACCTCCGCGGGCGTGCAGGTCGGCGACCAGGGCGCCCGGTTCGGTGGTGCGGACGTCGTGCCGTCCGTGTTCGTCGACCCAGGTGACGTGAGGCGTGCGCGCCTCCTCGTCCCCGAGCTCGTCGGGTCGCCCTTGGGCGACGAGCCGGCCCTGGGCGATCACCGCGACGCGGTCGCTCAACTGAGCGGCCTCGTCGAGGTAGTGCGTGGTGAGGACGATGCTCGTGCCGTCGTCCGACAGCGACCGGATCAGCTGCCAGAACTGTCGCCGGGCCTCGGGGTCGAAACCCGTCGTCGGCTCGTCGAGGAAGAGCAGTTCGGGACCACCCACGACGCCCAGCGCCACGTCGACGCGGCGCCGCTGCCCGCCGGACAACGACCGGATGCGGGCGCCCGCCTTCGCCTCGAGGCCGACCGCCGCGATGACCTCGTCGACGTCGCGCGGGTTCGGGTAGAAGCCCGCGAAGTGGGCGATCTGCTCGCGCACCGTGGCCGTCCCCTGTTCGCCGGACGTCTGCAGCACGATGCCGAGGCGTGCCTTCCAGTCGAGACCGCCGTGTCGCGGGTCGGCGCCCAGCACCGACACCTCGCCGCCGGACCGGTCGCGGTAGCCCTCGAGGATCTCGATGGTGGTCGACTTGCCGGCGCCGTTGGGGCCGAGCAGGCCGAGGGTCTCGCCCGCGGCGACCTCGAACGAGATGCCGTGCAGTGCCGTGGCGGTGCCGTAGGTCTTGGTGAGGTCGTGCACGCGCACGACGGGTTCGGGGGTCATGTGACCAGCGTGCGCCGTGGCGACGCCGGGCACCAGGCCCGACCGGTCGAGGCCGGGTCCACCGATCGGTGGACCCGGCCTCGGGGTGGCACGGGTGGGGTCAGGCGAACAGGCGCTGTAGGCGACGGACGCCCTCGAGCAGTTCGTCGTCTCCGAGCGCGTACGACAGGCGGAGGTAGCCGCTGGGGCCGAAGGCCTCGCCGGGCACGGTGGCGACGTCGGCCTGTTCGAGGATGAGGTCGGCCAGCTCGAGCGACGTCGTGGGCGTCACCCCGCCCCACTCGCGACCGAGCAGGCCCTGCACGTCGGGGTAGACGTAGAAAGCGCCCTCGGGAGTCGGGGTGACGACGCCGTCGATCCGGTTGAGCTCGCGCACGATCGTGCCGCGACGGGCGTCGAAGGAGACGCGCATGGCCTCGACCTCGTCCTGGGAACCGGTGAGCGCCGCCAGGGCCGCGCGCTGCGACACGTTCGAGACGTTCGAGGTGAGGTGTGACTGGAGGTTCGCGGCCCCCTTGATCACGTCGGTGGGGCCGATCATCCAGCCGACGCGCCACCCGGTCATGGCGTAGGTCTTGGCGACGCCGTTGACGAGGATCGCCTGGTCGGCCAGTTCGGGCACGGCCTCGGTGATCGAGGTGGCCGTCACGCCGTCGTAGGTGAGGTTCTGGTAGATCTCGTCGGTGATCACCCAGACGCCGGCCTCGAGGGCCCATCGACCGATCGCCTCGACCTCGTCGCGCGAGTACACCGCACCGGTCGGGTTCGACGGCGAACAGAACAGCAACACCTTGGTGCGCTCGGTGCGGGCTGCCTCGAGTTGGTCGACCGTGACCTTGTACCCCTGGTCGGCACCGGCGAAGACCTCGACGGTCACACCGCCGGCCAGCGCGATGGCCTCGGGGTAGGTCGTCCAGTAAGGCGCGGGCAGGAGGGCCTCGTCGCCATCGTCGAGCAGCGCCTGGAAAGCCTGGTAGACGGCCTGTTTGCCACCGTTCGTGACGATCACCTGCGAGGTCGACACCGTGGTGCCGCTGTCGCGCCGGGTCTTCTCGACGATCGCCTCGCGCAGTTCGAGCAGGCCGGCCGCCGCCGAGTAGCGGTGGTTGCGCGGGTCGCGGGCGGCGACGACGGCCGCCTCGACGATGTGGTCGGGCGTCGGGAAGTTGGGCTCGCCCGGGCCGTAGCTGATGATCGGTCGGCCCTGGGCCAGCAGGGACTTGGCCTTCGCGTCGACGGCCAACGTGGCCGATTCGGCGATCGACGAGATACGGGACGAGAGACGGCGCACGGTCGGGGTCACGCGGGCCAGCCTAGCGGGGTGCCATCGGGCCGGACAGGGCCGTCCGGACCGGGGCCCGGGGTGCGGTTCGGCCCGGCTTTGCACGCGCCCCCCGCTTCGCCTACACTTGACGAGGCGATCGAATGCGCCAAGCTTCAGCGCGCCTCTGCAGTCCGGTTCACCAACAGCCGGCTACGAGAGGCAGGGCCTCCGGGTCCGGCCGAGAGGTCATCTGAACGGCGTCGATCCCATAGGGCGGTGGCTCAATTGGTAGAGCAGCGGTCTCCAAAACCGCAGGTTGCAGGTTCGAGTCCTGTCCGCCCTGCAGCCCGGCTGTGTTCTTCATGACACGGTGATCACACACAGATACGGACACAGGCCCTCGGGCCGAGCTCGGAAGGTCGGAACAGTGGCGAGAAAAGACGTTGACGTCCCCAGTGAAGACGTCGTCGAGAAGGCGAAGAGCGACGGTGCTACGCGCCGCAGCCCCTTCGCCCGCATCGCGTTGTTCATCCGCCAGGTGATCGCCGAGCTCAAGAAGGTCGTCACCCCGACCCGCAAAGAGCTGCTCAGCTACACCGGTGTGGTGCTGGTCTTCGTGGTCATCATGATGGCCCTGGTGTCCCTGCTCGACCTGGTGTTCGGCACCGGCGTCGGCTACGTCTTCGGCAACGGCCCCACCGGCAGCTGACACGCCACCCTCCGGCCGACTCCCCGAGCACCACGTGAGCGGGTCCCGTGCCCTCGAGCACGTGCACCCGACAACCCCGATCGAAAGAAGAACCCTTGCCTGACAACGAGCGCGACGACATCGACCTCGCCACCGCTGCCGAGCAGTCCTCCGAGGTCGAAGAGGCCCAAGAGGGCGGCACCCTGGCCGCCGACGAGGACGCCGTCGAGCCCGCCGAGTCCGAGGCCCTCTCGGTCGTCGACGAGGGCGACGCCGGTTCGACCGACACGAGCGACCTCGACGGACTCCTCGACACGCTGGCCGAGGCGCGCGACCCCGAGGCCGACGCCGTCGTCGACGACGCCCTCGACATCGACGACGCCTTCGAGGCCGAGGCCGCCGTCGAGGCGACCGACGACGAGGCCGACTCCGAGGCCGAGCAGGCCGCCGACGAGGGTGACGCCCCCGCGGCGAACGCCGTCATCGCCGAGGCCGAGCAGTCCGTCCAGGACGCCGACGCCGAGATCGCGCACGACGACGTCGACGTCGACGTGTCCGCCACCGAGGTCGAGGACGACGAGCCCGCCGAGGTCGACCCCTACGAGGCCTTCCGCTACGAGCTGCGTGGCAAGCCCGGCAAGTGGTACGTCATCCACTCGTACGCCGGCTTCGAGCGTCGCGTGAAGCAGAACATCGAGAACCGCATGGTCTCGATGACCATGGAGGACTACATCTACCAGGTAGAGGTCCCGATGGAAGACGTGGTCGAGATCAAGAACGGCCAGCGCAAGCTCGTCACCCGCGTCCGCATCCCCGGCTACGTGCTCGTGCGTCTCGACCTCAACGAGGACAGCTGGTCCGTCGTCCGGCACACCCCCGGCGTCACCGGATTCGTGGGCAACGCCCACAACCCGACGCCGTTGCGTTTCGAAGAGGCCTTCAACATGCTGAAGAGCCTCGTCCAGGTCGACACGACCCCGGCCCCCGCCAAGGGCGGCGCCAAGGGCGGCAAGCAGGCCCAGCGGGTCATCCCCGCCGAGGTCGACTTCGAGATCGGCGAGACGATCACGATCAAAGAGGGGTCCTTCGCCGGACTTCCCGGTACGATCAACGAGATCAAGCCCGAGAGCGGCAAGCTCACCGTGCTGGTCTCGCTGTTCGAGCGCGAGACGCCGGTCGAGCTCAGCTTCGACCAGGTCACGAAGCTCTGACAGGCACACACCCCCCAAGTTTTCAGATCACCGGAGTCCGCGCCGCGGGCCACCGGGAGAGCAGGTCGCGACCGCGATCTGCTCGAACCCCACAAGAAGGAAAAGAACAATGGCACCGAAAAAGAAGGTCACGGGTCTGATCAAGCTTCAGATCAACGCCGGCGCCGCGAACCCCGCCCCGCCCATCGGCCCGGCCCTGGGTCAGCACGGCGTGAACATCATGGAGTTCTGCAAGGCGTACAACGCGGCGACCGAGTCGCAGCGCGGCAACGTCGTCCCCGTCGAGATCACGGTCTACGAAGACCGCTCGTTCACGTTCATCCTCAAGACCCCGCCCGCCGCCGAGCTCATCAAGAAGGCCGCCGGCGTCGCCAAGGGTTCGGGAACCCCGCACACCACCAAGGTCGGCAAGCTGACCATGGACCAGGTGCGCGAGATCGCGACGACCAAGCAGGCCGACCTGAACGCCAACGACATCGACGCCGCGGCGAAGATCATCGCCGGCACCGCCCGTTCCATGGGCATCACGGTCGACGCCTAAGCAGCACCCCTCCGTGCAGGCGACCCGCCTGCACGACCCTGACATCAGTGGGAGAGCCGGCCAGGCTCGCAACCACGTCCCCAGTACGAAGAGGTCCAACATGGCTCAGAAGTCCAAGGCGTACCGCGCCGCTGCCGAGAAGATCGAGGCAGGCAAGTTCTACAGCACCAGCGAGGCCGTCGCCGTCGCTCGTGAGACCGGTTCGAAGAAGTTCGACTCGACCGTCGAGGTCGCGTTGAAGCTCGGCGTCGACCCCCGCAAGGCCGACCAGATGGTGCGCGGCACCGTCATCCTGCCGCACGGCACGGGCAAGACCGCCCGCGTCATCGTCTTCGCGACGGGTGCGGCCGCCGAGGCCGCCATCGCGGCAGGCGCCGACGAGGTCGGTGGCGACGAGCTCATCGAGAAGGTCGCCGGCGGCTACACGTCGTTCGACTCGGCCGTCTCGACCCCCGAGCTCATGGGCAAGGTCGGTCGTCTCGGCAAGGTGCTCGGCCCCCGTGGCCTCATGCCCAACCCGAAGACCGGCACCGTGACCCCCAACGTCGCGCAGGCCGTCAACGACATCAAGGGCGGAAAGATCGAGTTCCGTGTCGACAAGCACAGCAACGTGCACTTCGTCATCGGCAAGGCCGGCTTCTCGGAAGAGCAGCTGAACACCAACCTCGACGCCGCCCTCGAAGAGGTCGTCCGTCTGAAGCCGTCCTCGTCCAAGGGCCGCTACATCACCAAGGGCACGCTGTCGACGACCTTCGGTCCCGGCATCCCCCTCGACATCAACGTCTTCTAGGTCCACCCGACCTCGAAGACCTCGCGTCGCCCGAAGGCCGTCCCACTCTCGAGTGGGGCGGCCTTCGTCGTCGTCATCCGGCCGGTGGTCGGGTGAGGAGGCGCGGGTGGGGCACCATGGGCAGATGACCGTCACCGTGCGCCCCGCCCTCCCGACCGACGCCGCCCTGCTCGCCGAGGTCGCCGCGGTGACCTTCCCGCTCGCCTGCCCGCCCGGGTCGGACCTCGCCGACATCGCCCGGGTCGTCACCACGGTTCTGTCAGAGGAGGCCTTCACGAGGTACCTCGCCGACGACACCCGCATCGTCCTGTTGGCCGTGGACCCCACGGCCCAGGGCGCCCTCGGCTACAGCATGATGGTCGCGGGCGATCCGGACGACGCCGACGTCGCGGCGACCGTCTCGTCCCGCCCGACCGTCGAGCTGAGCAAGTTCTACGTCATGCCGCAGGGTCACGGCACGGGGGCGGCCTCGACCCTGATGGCCGCGACCCTCGAGGCAGCCCGCGCGACCGGCGCCTCCTCGGTGTGGCTCGGCGTCAACCAGCAGAACGAGCGCGCGCTGCGCTTCTACGCCAAGCACGGACTCGTGCGGGTCGGGACGAAGACCTTCGCCCTCGGCGACGACCTGCAGCAGGACTTCGTCCTCGAGCGTCGGATCTAGGCCCGTCCACGCCGGGCCTCGGCGTCCCCTCCAGGAGCCGGGTCAGGCGGCCTCGGTGTCGTCGGCGACACGCAGCACGAGCTTGCCGCGGGTGTGCGAGCGCTCGAGGCGTGTGTGGGCGTCACGGGCGTCGACCAGGTCGTAGACCTCGTCGACGTAGACCCGCACGTCACCCGAGTCGAGCAGTCGTGAGATGACCGCCAGCGTGGCTCCGTCGGGGGAGACGGCGAACCCGGTCGACCGGATGCCGGCCTGGGCGGCCTTCTCGGCGAAGGCGGGGCCCGAGGAGAGCGGCGCGTGGACGGCGAGTCCTCCGGGGCGGAGCAGTCTCAGCGATCGATCGGCCTCGACGTCGTCGTCGACCAGGTTGATCACGACGTCGACCTGGCGGACGCTGCGGTCGACGTCGGCCGCGCCGTAGTCGACGACCTCGGAGGCGCCGAGCTCGCGCAGCCAGGCCGAGTTGCCCTGCGAGCCGGTCGCGACGACGTGCGCGCCGAAGTACGAGGCGAACTGCACGGCGAAGTGCCCCACCCCACCCGCCCCGGCGTTGATCAGGAGGCGCTGGCCCTCGTGGGCCTTGGCCACGTCCACGACCATCCCCCAGGCCGTGAGCGCCGCGAGCGGCACGGCGGCGGCCTCGAGGTGTGACAGGGCCGCGGGCTTCCGGGACACCGACAGCGACGGGACGCTGATGTACTCGGCGTAGCTGCCACCGGAGCGCGGGCACGGGGCCATGCCGTAGACGGCGTCACCCGGACTCAAGGGGTGGGCCGCGTACGGCGTCTCGACGACGACGCCGCTGAAGTCGTGGCCCAGCACGGCCGGGAACGCCGGGATGGCGTCGCTGTCGCCGCGACCGGCCCGGGTCTCCAGGTCGAAGCGGTTGACGCCGGCGGCGACGACGCGCACGAGCACCTCGGCGTTGACCCGTCGCGGGTAGGGCACGTCGGCGGCGACGAGCTGCTCGGGCCCGCCCGTCCGCTCGATCACCATCGCCCGCATCGTCGTCTGCGTCGTCGTCTCCATCGGCGGCCCCTGTCGGCTCGTGTGCGCCGTGGCTCCGGCGCGGTGGTCACGTCAGTCAACGGGACGGATGAGTCACCCGTGTTTCGCGGGTGTCACCGAGAGGGAAACGATGATGGGTACGGTGTGGGCATGAGAGCATCGGTCGCCGTCCTGCGCGTCGCGGCCGCGGTCGCGGTCCTCGTCGCCGTCGTGGCCCAGTGGGAGAACAGCCTGCGCGACCCGGGGTACCGCTTCGTCGACTTCTTCGGGTACTTCACGATCCAGAGCAACCTGATCGTGCTGTTCGCCCTGCTGGTCGGCGCGTTCACGGTCCTGCGTCGCGCGACGCCGCCCCGATGGACGGTCGCGCTGCGGGCCGGCGCCACGACCTACATCGCGCTGACCGGGCTGGTCTTCAACCTGCTGCTCGCCGGGTTGCCCTCGGACGACCCCTACACGGTGGGGTGGGCGAGCGACGTCTTCCACCGGGTGATCCCGCTCTACGTGGTGCTCGACTGGCTCGTCTTCGCGGACCGCGACCGTCAGCCCTGGCGGCGGGTGTGGCAGTTCCTGGCCTTCCCGCTCGTCTGGGTGGTCGTCGTGCTGGCCCGTGGTGCCGACTTCGTGCCGTACCCGTTCCTCGACGTGGCGACGCTCGGCGGGGGTGTCGTGGCCCTCTGGTGCGTGGGCATCGCCGTCTCGGTCACGGCGATCGGAGCGCTCGTCGTGGCGGCGTCACGGCTGCGCCTGCTCGACCCGGATCGGCCCGTGCCTCAGCGCAGCGGGTCGTAGGGCGGCGGTTCGTAGGCCTCGTAGGCCTCGTAGGCATCAGGGGGCGGCGCCGAGGCCCTGCCACCCGGGGCGAAGGGGTCGACCGGCGCCTGCCGCGCGAGGGTGTCGAGCACCTGGTCGGCCAGGGCCACGAGCCGGTGGATCTCGTCCTCGTCGCGCTCGACCCAGCGGCACTGCGGGTCGCCGTGCACGGGAACGAAGTCGGTGTGCTGCTCCCACACCACGAGGGTGCGCTCGGCACCCAGCACGTACTGCTGCCACGCGACCTGACGCAGGTACGAGCGGGGGATCGACGACCACGCTTTCTTCGTCGTCTTGATCTCGCAGAGCTCGACGGTCCCGTCGGTGCGGACGGTCACGCCGTCGGGGGTGGCCAGGTGGCGGCGCTGACCGGCGGCGTGGAAGAGCTTCTGGCTGGACTCGATGCCGTGCCGCTGCAGCACCCACCGGGCGATCTCGGGCTCCCGCGCCCGCCCGTGGTCGGTGTAGGCGTTGCCGCCGAAGCCGTTGCCGTAGAGCTTGTCGAGCACGACGGCCTGCACGGCTCGCGGGCTCGACAGCCGGGCGACGTCGGTGGCCGTGATGCCCTGGCTGCGGGCGCGGAGCCACGCGATGCGGTCCGACGAGTCGGCCAGCACGCGCGTCAGGTGCGCAGGAGGCGCGGCGGGGGTCGCCGGCTCGTCGTCGTCCCACAGGGCGAGCATGGGTTGGACGACGGTCATGGTGACCATTGTCCCTCGCGACGGGCGTGGGGACGACACCCGCGCCTCCTCGTGTCGCGGACCAGGAGGCGCGCGCCGCGTGCGGGAGGTCAGACGGCGGCGGCGAGTTCGTCGATGGCGGCGGGGGAGAGGGCGTGGTGGATGGCGAGCATGCTCGCCCCCATGAGCCCCGCCCGGTCGCCCGCCCGGGACGGCACGATGCTCAGGTGCTCGGTCGCGAGCGGCATCGAGCGCTGGTAGACGACCTCGCGCACGCCCGCCAGCAGGTGCTCGCCGGCCTGCGCCATCGAGCCGCCGATCGCGATGACCGAGGGGTTGATCATGTTGACGCAGGCGGTCAGCACCTCGCCGAGGTCGCGACCCGCCTGCCGCACGGCCTGCACCGCGTCGACGTTGCCGGCCCGGACGAGTTCGACGACCTGGCGGCCCCCCTCGCAGTCGTGGCCGAGGGCTCGCAGCGAGCGGGCGAGGGCCGGGCCCGAGGCGACGGCCTCGAGACAGCCGACGTTGCCGCAGTGGCAGACGACGCCGGCCCCCCGCGGGATCTGCACGTGGCCGATGTCGCCCGCGATGCCCTGGGCGCCGCGCTGCAGGCGACCACCGGAGATGATGCCCGAGCCGATGCCGGTGGCGACCTTGACGAACAGGAAGTGGTCGGTGCCCGGCCACGCGTGGCTGCGCTCGCCGAGGGCCATGATGTTGACGTCGTTGTCGACGAGGACGGGCACGTCGAGGTGGCGTCTGACCCACCCCGGCACGTCGAAGCCGTCCCAACCGGGCATGATCGGCGGGTTGACCGGTCGTCCCGTGCTGAACTGCACGGGGCCGGGCAGGCCGATGCCCACGCCGATCAGGTCGTCGCGGGTGCGACCGAGCCGGTCGAGGAGGGCGTCGGCCCCGGTGACCATGCCGCCGAGGGTCGTCTCGGGCCCGTCGGCGATGTCGATCAGTCGACGGTCGCTGGTCAGCTCGACGCCCATCAGGTCGGTCAGGGCGAGGTTGACGTGGCCCGCTCCGAAGTCGGCGGCCAGGACGACGCGGGCCGAGGGGACGAGGGCCACGCGCGAGGGCGGGCGGCCGCCGGTCGAGACGGCGTCGGCGTAGGGGCCGACGAGACCGAGCTCGGCCAGGACGTCGAGTCGCAGACCGATGGTCGACCGGGCGAGGCCGGTCATCGCCGCGAGCTCGGCCCGGGTGCGCGGTGCGCCGTCGCGGAGCAGCTGGAAGATCTCGCTGGCTCCCGTGCTGCCGAGGGCGGACGACCGCGTCGTGTCGGACATGGCAGCAGTAAACCACAGCCCTCGACGACGGCCGAGAGAACCTCGCCGAAAAAACGTCGACTTTTGCTTGCGGGTCGACAGAAGCGGTCCTATGGTGAGTCTCGGTCGACGCCGACCGCCACTCTTCCGGGGGTGACCGGTCGACGGCTCGACCGCTGAGAGTCCCCGACGGTGCCCGTCGCCGTCGCACATCCACTCGGAAGAGGAGACACCCCTGGTGACCACCGCAAGCCCGATCTCGGTCCAGCTCTACACGGTCAGAGACGCCATCGCCGCCGACCTGCCCGGCACCCTGAAGCGCATCGCCGACCTCGGCTACACCCAGGTCGAGCCCTACGCGTTCGTCGACCGGGTCGACGAGTACGCCGAGGCCCTCCCGGCCGCCGGGCTCACCGCGCCCAGTGCCCACGTCGGCCTGATCGGCAAGGACCTCGAGCCCATCTTCGCCGCCGCCACCCGTCTCGGGGTCGGCACGATCATCGACCCGCACATCGACGAGACCCGCTGGGTCACCCGCGAGGACGTCGAGGCGATCGCGAAGGAGCTCGGCGAGATCGCCGACGCAGCCGCGGCCCACGACCTCACCATCGGCTACCACAACCACGCCTTCGAGCTGGAGAACCTGATCGACGGCACCCCCGCCCTCGAGGTGTTCGCCGCGGCCCTGCCCGCGAACGTCGTGCTCGAGATCGACACCTACTGGGTCGAGGTCGGCGGCGTCGACGCCGCCGAGCTGCTCGCCCGCCTGGGCGACAAGGTGCAGTTCCTCCACGTGAAGGACGGTCCGAAGAACAAGAACGACGTCGAGCAGGTCGCCGTCGGTCGCGGCTCCATGCCCGTCCGCGACATCCTGCAGGCGGCCCGCCAGGCCACGCCCGTCGTCGAGCTCGACGACCACGCCGGTGACGTGTTCACCGCCCTCGCCGACAGCCTCGAGTTCCTGCAGGGGGTCCGCGCATGAGCGACGTGACCACCGCCTCGCGCCCCGCCGTCGCCTCCGACGGCAAGACCGGCCCGGTCGGCGTCGGGGTCATCGGCGCCGGCGTGATCAGCGACCAGTACCTCGGCAACCTCACGCAGTTCCCCGACCTGAAGGTCCTCTTCGTCGCCGACATCGACCAGGACCGCGCCGCGGCCCAGGCCGAGAAGTGGGGCGTCCCCGCCAGCGGCACGGTCGACGAGCTGCTCGCCCTCGACGACGTCGAGATCGTCGTGAACCTGACGATCCCGGCGGCCCACGTGGACGTGGCCCTGCAGGCCGTCGCCGCCGGCAAGCACGTCTGGGGCGAGAAGCCCTACGCGCTCGACCGCGAGAGCGGCGCCCGGCTGCTGGCAGCCGCGAAGGAGGCCGGCGTCCGCGTGGCCGTCGCCCCCGACACGTTCCTCGGCGCCGGCCTGCAGACCGGCCTTCGGGTCGTGAAGCGCGGTGACATCGGCACGCCCCTGACCGGTCTCGCGCTGTTCCAGGTCCCCGGGCCCGAGTCGTGGCACCCGAGCCCCGAGTTCCTCTTCGCGTACGGTGCCGGTCCGATGTTCGACGTCGGCCCGTACTACCTGACCACGCTCGTGCAGGTGTTCGGACCCGTGGCGAAGGTCACGGCCACGGCGTCGAAGGCGCGCGACAGCCGCGTCATCGGCTCGGGGCCCAAGGCCGGCACGGTCTTCCCCGTCGAGGTGCCCACGCACGTCAGCGCCCTGCTGCAGTTCGAGAGCGGTGCCAGCGCGCAGGCCGTCTTCAGCTTCGACTCGAAGCTGGCGCGTGCCGGCTTCGTCGAGATCGCCGGCACCGAGGGCACGGCCGTGTTCCCCGACCCGAACGAGTTCGAGGGCGACACGACCGTCCACACCGGCACCGACGAGCCGGCGGTCGTCGCGGCCACGGGCTCGACGTTCACCCGCGGCACCGGCGTCGCCGAACTCGCCCAGGCGATCCGCGAGGGACGCCGTGAGCGCGTGCCCGGCGAGCTCGCCTTCCACGTCCTCGACGTCATGGTCTCGCTCGCCGAGTCCGCCGAACGCGACGAGAGCGTCCGCGTCGACTCGACCCTCGAGCCGACGCCCGAGCTGCCCGAGAACTGGGACCCCTCCGTCCCGACCCTGGGCTGACCCGGTGCGGTGCCGGCGCCTCCTCGACGCCGGCACCGCGCCTCCTGACCCGTCCACCCCCGAGCGCACCACCCGCACCACCGGAGTCACCACAGCACCACGAACCCCCTGCACCACCCCTTCCCTCACTCGATGAAGAGAAATCTCGAAGAAGAGACACCAGGAGAAGTCATGCAAACGAAGTTCCGTTGGCTCGCCGCACTCGCGGTCGGAGCCCTCTCGGTCGGATCGATGACCGCCTGCAGCGCCTCGGGCGGCAGCGGCGACTCCGACACGATCACCTACTGGGCCAGCAACCAGGCTCCGACGGTCGAGAAGGATGCCGAGATCCTGCAAGAGAGCATCGACCGCTACACGGAGGAGACCGGCGTCAAGGTCGACCTCGAGGTCATCCCGTGGTCCGACCTCTACAACCGCATCCTCACCGCCGTCTCGAGCGGTGAGGGCCCCGACGTCCTCAACATCGGCAACACCTGGGCGGTGTCGCTGCAGTCCAGCGGCGCGTTCGTGCCGTGGGAGGGCGACGCCCTCGAGGCGATCGGCGGCAAGGACCGCTTCGTCCAGTCGAGCTTCGCGACCGGCGGTGCCGAGGGCCAGGCCCCGACGTCCGTGCCGATCTACGGCCTGTCGTACTCGCTGTACTACAACACCGCCATGTTCGAGGCCGCCGGCATCACCACGCCGCCCGCCACCTGGGACGAGTTCGTCGAGGACGCCAAGAAGCTGACGGTCGACACCGACGGCGACGGCACGATCGACCAGTGGGGCGTCACCATGGCCGGGTCGAGCATCTCGAACAACGCCCACCAGGCGTTCGTCCGGGGACTGCAGAACGGCGGCTCGCTCTACGACGACGAGGGCAACCCCGACTTCGGCAACGACGGCGTCGTCACCGGCGTCAAGCAGTGGGTCGACCTGATGGCCGTCGACAAGGTGGTCTCGCCCTCGGATGCCGAGAGCGTGAACGGTTCGGACATGGCCGCGACCTTCGCCGACGGTGGAGCCGCGATGTTCTTCGACCAGGCCCCGGACGCCAACCTCGCCGCACGGGACTTCACCGGGTACGCGGTGGCACCGGTGCCCATGGAGTCGGCCGACGCCACCGGACTGTTGGGCACCCAGAGCCACGTCGCCGGGATCAACGTCAGCGTGTTCGAGAACTCGGACAACAAGGAGGCGGCGATCGACTTCGTCAAGCACCTCACGAGTGACGACGAGCAGGTGTACCTGAACAAGTCGTTCAGCTCGCTGCCCGTCGTGACCGGTGCCTACGACGACCCGGCGTTCCAGTCCGACACGATCAAGCTGAAGCAGGAGATCCTCGAGGACCACGCCCAGCCCATGCCCCTCTACCCCTCCGAGGGACAGATGGAGACCTTGGTCGGCACCGCGATCAAGAACCTCCTCGCCACCGCAGCCCAGGGCGGTTCCGTCAGCGAGTCCGACGTCAAGTCGGCCCTCGAGGACGCGAACAGCCAGATGAGCTCGGGTCAGTAGCCCGTCCCACCGCCCGTGACGGGGGCGGCCGGTCCGATCGACCGACCGCCCCCGCCGCCCAGGCCCCGAGAGGACCCTCATGACCGTCAACGTCCTGCCCCCCGCCACCGCCGAGAAGGACCTCCCGCCCGATCCGCACCAGCAGGCGCCGCTCGAGCCCGCCAAGCGCAAGAAGCACCGCTCGCCGCTCGCCTACTTCCTGGTGGCGCCGGCCGCCCTGGCCGAGCTGCTCGTCCACATCGTCCCCATGGTGCTCGGCATCTGGATCGCGTTCATCACGCTCAACCAGCTCAGCATCGCGAACTGGGTCAACGCGCCCTTCGTCGGCCTGCAGAACTTCGTCACCGCCCTCGACCCGTCCTCGCCCATCGCCGGACAGCTCTACGGAGCCCTGGGCCGCACGCTGATGTTCACCGTCATCGTGGTGGCCATCGCCTGGAGCATGGGCATGCTGGGTGCCGTGCTGCTGACCAGCTCGTTCAAGGGCCGCGGCATCCTGCGCACGCTCTTCCTCGTGCCCTACGCCCTGCCGTCGTACGTCGGCACCATCGCCTGGGCCTTCATGTTCAACCAGCGCGACGGGGCCATCAACCGCTTCCTGGTGGACGACCTGGGCATCCTGCAGGACCGCCCGTTCTGGCTGCTCGGCGGCAACTCGTTCTGGGCGATCGTCATCGTGACGGCCTGGCAGTTCTGGCCGTTCGCCTTCTTGATGCTGCTCGCCGCACTGCAGAACATCCCGGGGGACGTCTACGAGGCCGCGAGCCTCGACGGCGCGAGCCTCTGGAAGCAGTTCACGTTGATCACCCTGCCCATGGTCAAGCCGGCCAACGCCGTGCTGCTGCTGATCATGAGCCTGTGGATCTTCAACCAGTTCAACGTGCCCTACGTGCTCTTCGGCCCGGCGTCGCCCGAGCAGGCGACGCTCATCTCGCCGTTGATCTACCAGCAGTCGTTCAACAACTGGAACTTCGGCCTCGGCGGTGCCATGAGCGTGATGCTCCTGGTCGTGCTGCTGATCGCGTCCGCGTTCTACATCCGCATGGTTCTGCCGAAGGGACAACACGATGATTGAGACCCGTGGGTTCAAGGTCTTCCGCTTCTTCGGGCTGGCCTTCCTGTCGCTCGTGGTGGTGGTGCCGCTCTACGTGGTGCTGACCACCTCGATCAAGCCGCTCGCCGACGTGCAGGGCCTGTTCACCTGGATACCCAGCCGGGTGACCCTCGAGCCGTACGTGCAGATCTGGCAGACGGTGCCGTTGGCGTCGTACTTCAAGAACAGCCTGATCGTCACGATCTCGGCGACGGTGCTCTCGGTGGCCATGGCCGTGCTCGCGGCGTACTCGCTGGCTCGCCTGCGGTTCAAGGGGCAGCGCAGCTTCAGCCTGGTCGTGCTGTCGACGCAGATGTTCCCGGGCATCCTGTTCCTGCTGCCGCTGTTCCTGATCTTCGTGCAGATCCAGCGCACGGTCGGCGTGCAGCTGACCGGCAGCTACCTCGGCCTGATCATCACGTACATGACGTTCTCGCTGCCGTTCTCGATCTGGATGCTCACGGGGTACTTCGCCTCGATCCCGAAAGAGCTCGAGGAGGCGTCGATGATCGACGGCACGGGTCGCCTCGGCGCCCTGTTCCGCGTCATCATCCCGGTCGCCAAGCCGGGCATCATCGCCGTCGCGGTCTACGCCTTCATCACGGCCTGGGGCGAGGTGCTGTTCGCCTCGGTGCTCACGAGCAAGGACACGCGCACGCTCTCGATCGGCCTCCGCGCCTACGCCTCGCAGCAGGACGTCTACTGGAACCAGCTCATGGCCGCCTCGGTCGTCGTCTCGCTGCCCGTGCTCATAGGCTTCATGCTCGTGCAGAAACACTTGATCACCGGTCTGTCGTCGGGGGCCGTGAAGTGACCGACCCGGCCGTGGCCACGGCGGTGGGGCCGGTGGGCGTCACCGCCGGCCCGGCCGGGCGGGCCGAGCCGGGCCGAGGAGGCGCGGTGCCGGTCGAACCGCTCCGCGTCGGCATCGTGGGCGGCGGCTTCATGGCCCGCGTGCACGCCGGAGCCGCGCGGTCGGCCGGCGCCCGAGTGGTCGCCCTGGCCTCGTCGAGCCCCGCCAGCGCGGCCCGGGCGGCGGCCTCGCTCGGCGTCGACGCGGCGCACGAGAGCGTCGACGACCTCGTGACCGACCCGGACGTGGACGTCGTGCACATCTGCTCGCCCAACGCCACGCACGCACCGGTCGCTCTGGCGGCGCTCGCCGCCGGCAAGCACGTCGTCTGCGAGAAGCCGCTCGCGACCTCGGGCGCCGAGGCCGAGGCCCTGGTCGAGGCCGCCCGGGCCGGACGGCTCGTCGGCGCCGTGCCCTTCGTCTACCGCTACCACCCGATGGTGCGCGAGGCCCGGGCCCGGGTCGCCGCGGGCGAGGTCGGCCGCGTGCTGAGCGTCCGGGGGTCGTACCTGCAGGACTGGTTGCTCGACAGCGACGACGTCGACTGGCGGGTGGACTCGGCGGCCGGCGGCCCCTCGAGGGCCTTCGCCGACATCGGCAGCCACCTGGTCGACCTGCTCGAGTTCGTCCTGGGCGACCGGTTGGCGCGGTTGACCTCGACGACCAACACGGCCCACGCCCACCGTGGCGGCTCGTCGGTCGACACCGAGGACGAGGCGGCCGTCGTGTTCGAGACGACCCGGGGGGCGATCGGCACCCTCTTCGTCTCGCAGGTCGCGCCGGGTCGCAAGAACCGCCTCCTGCTCGATCTGTCGGGCACCGCCGAGAGCCTCGAGTTCTCACAAGAGGAGCCCGAGACGCTGTGGGTCGGCCGCCGGTCGGGCACGCAGCTCGTGGCGCGGGACGCCGCCGTGCTCACGCCCGACGCCGCCCGCCTGTCGACCGTCCCCGCCGGGCACCCGATGGGCTACGTCGACGCGTTCGCCGGGTTCGTGCGCGACGCCCACGACGCCGTCCGAGGCGGAACCCCCGAGGGGCTGCCCACCTTCGTCGACGGCCTGCGCGCCGTGCGGGTGACCGAGGCGGTCCTCGCCTCCGCCGCGTCGCGCCGCTGGGTCGACGTGCCCTGATCCGTCGTCCGTCCGCACCGTTCCGTCCCACCGTCCCGTCGTCCGTCCGCAGCCCCGTCGCACCCGAGAAGGAACCCATGGCCGAGAGCTCCCGCCCCGTCACCCTGTTCACCGGTCAGTGGGCCGACCTGCCCTTCGAGGAGGTCGCGGCGCTCGCGGCCGGCTGGGGTTACGACGGTCTCGAGATCGCGGCGTCGGGCGACCACCTCGACCTCGAGCGGGCCGACCAGGACGACGCGTACCTGCGGTCGCGGCTCGACGTGCTCGAGCGGCACGGGCTGGGGGTCTGGGCCATCTCGAACCACCTGACCGGCCAGGCGGTCTGCGACGACCCGATCGACTTCCGGCACCAGGCGATCGTCCGGCCGTCCACCTGGGGCGACGGCGACCCCGAGGGCGTCCGTCAGCGTGCGGCCGAGGACATGAAACGCGCGGCACGGGTGGCCCGCAAGATGGGCGTCGACACCGTCGTCGGCTTCACCGGCTCGAAGATCTGGCCGTACGTCGCGATGTTCCCGCCGGTTCCCGCCGCCGTGATCGACGCCGGCTACCAGGACTTCGCCGACCGCTGGAACCCCATCCTCGACGTGTTCGACGCCGAGGGAGTCCGGTTCGCCCACGAGGTGCACCCGAGCGAGATCGCCTACGACCACTGGACGAGCGTCCGGGCGCTCGAGGCCATCGAGCACCGTTCGGCCTTCGGGTTCAACTGGGACCCCTCGCACATGCTCTGGCAGGGGGTCGACACGGTGTCGTTCATCACCGACTTCGCCGACCGGATCTTCCACGTCGACTGCAAGGACACCCGCATCAAGCCCCCCACGGGGCGGTCGGGCGTGCTCGGCTCGCACCTGCCCTGGGGCGACCCCCGCCGCGGCTGGGACTTCGTCTCGACCGGCCACGGCGACATGGACTGGGAGGACGCCTTCCGCGCCCTCGACGCCATCGGTTACGACGGCCCGATCTCGATCGAGTGGGAGGACGCCGGCATGGACCGGCTGCACGGCGCCCCCGAGGCGTTGGCCTTCATCCGGTCGCTCCTCTGGAAGCGGCCGAGCGCCTCCTTCGACGCCGCCTTCTCGAACCAGTGACGGCAGACTGATCCCGTGCCCAGAACCCTGCTGCCCGGCCAACGGAGCCGCCTGCTCGTCGTCGACCCCGCGACCGGCGACGTCGAGGTCGTCCTCGAGAGCACCCGCGTGCTCGTCGAGGCCCCGAACTGGAGCCCCGACGGTCGCTGGCTCGTCGTCAACGGCGACGGCCTGCTCTGGCGGGTGCCCGCCGACGCCCGTGGGGTCGACGAGACGGCGCTCGAGCCGGTGCCGATGGGGGACGTGCCCGAGATCAACAACGACCACGTGATCGTGCCCGACCAGGGGGCCGTGATCGTGAGCGCCCGCGACGGCCACCTGTACGAGGTGCCGTGGGACGGGGTCACCCCGGGCGGCACCGCCCGCCGCGTGACGCGTGACCATCCCGCGGGACGCAACCACAAGAACTACCTGCACGGCGTCTCGCCGGACGGCGCGACGCTCAGCGTCATCGTCGGCGCCTTGCCGGCCCCGGTCGACGACCCGGACGACGAGGAGGCGCGGGCCGGCTGGCGCACGGACGTCGCCCTGGTCTCGCTCGCCGACGGCGCGACCACGCCGGTGACCGACGACGAGCACCCCGACGACGGGGCCGAGTTCTCGCCGGACGGCGCCTGGCTGTGGGCGAACTCGGAACGCGCCTCCGCGGGAGTCGCCGGCCACGCGCAGCTCTTCCGGAGCAGCCTCGACGGCGCGGACGTCGTGCAGGTGACCGACGACGAGCGGGTGAACTGGTTCCCGCACGTCTCGCCCGACGCCTCGACGCTGCTCTGGGTGTCGTTCGAGCCCGGCACCCTCGGCCACCCCGAGAACCGCGACGTGGTGCTGCGCACCCTGCCCCTCGGTCCCGACGGCCTGCCCGTGCCGGGCCGGACGCCGAACGACGTGCTCGCCCTCTTCGGCGGGCAGGGCACCGTCAACGTGCCCTGCTGGGCCCCCGACTCGACCCGCTTCGCCTGCGCCGACTACCCGCTGGCCTGAGGCCTGCCCTCGGCCTGGCCGTCCCGAACCGATGGACTCGCTGTGGGCCACCTGTGGACGATGCGCAGCCTGCTCATCGATGGATCACAGTCGGTTCATAGGAACCGCTCGATACTTGGAGAGGTGACCACAACGACCCCCGCCACCGCCTCGGCCCCCCGCCTCACCCGTGCCGACGGAACGCCCCTCCGAGTCCTCGTCGTCGACGACGAGAACAGTCTCACCGACCTGCTCTCGATGGCCCTCCGCTACGAGGGGTGGGACGTCAAGGCGGCCTCCGACGGTCAGGCGGCCCTCGCCACGGCGCGCGAGTTCAAGCCCGACGCGATCGTGCTCGACTGGATGCTGCCCGACATCGACGGCATCCAGGTGCTGGGGCGACTGCGGTCGAGCGGTGACGACACCCCGATCCTGTTCCTCACCGCGAAGGACAGCGTCGAGGACCGCGTGTCGGGTCTCACCGCCGGGGGCGACGACTACGTCACCAAGCCGTTCTCCCTCGAAGAGGTCGTCGCCCGCCTGCGTGGCCTGATCCGCCGGTCGGCCTCGGCCATCAGCGAGGCGGGTGACTCGCGCATCGTCGTGGGCGACCTCGTGCTCGACGAGGAGAGCTACGAGGTGACGCGGGCCGGTCGCGAGATCGAGCTGACCGCGACCGAGTTCGAACTGCTGCGCTTCCTGATGCGCAACCCGCGCCGCGTGCTGAGCAAGGCGCAGATCCTCGACCGGGTCTGGAGCTACGACTTCGGCGGCAAGTCCAGCGTCGTCGAGATCTACATCTCGTACCTGCGCAAGAAGATCGACGTCGGTGAAGAGCCGATGATCCACACCGTGCGTGGCGTGGGTTACGTGATCAAGCCCACGTCGTGAGCGATGCCCTCCCCGCCCGGGTGGGCTCGCGCCTCCGCCGTGTCGTGGGCCGGGCGCCCGGCCTCGCCGGGCCGCTCACGCTGCGCAACCGCCTGATCCTCAGCATCGTCGCACTCGTGGTGCTGCTGACCATCGTGATCGGCTCGGTCAGCGTGTTCGTGCTGCAGGCGTCGCTGATGCGTCAGCTCGACGACGAACTCGACGGGGCGACCGGTCGCTCGGTGCCCATGGTGAACGCCCAGGGCTCGACGAGCCGGCCGTACCTGACGCCCGACGGCGACGACCTCTCGGGGCCGCGGCAGTCGCCCGGCACCTTCACGGCCGTCGTCGTGAACGGGTCGGTCGTGGCGGCGTACCGGGTCGAGCAGTCGGGTCAGGTCGTCCGGCCGCGCCTGACCGACGGCCTGACCTCGGTCGTGACGACGGTCGCCGGCTCGACGACACCCGAGACCGTCTCGCTCGGGGCGGCACTGGGCTCGTACCGGGTGGAGTCCCTCGCGGTCGGCTACCAGACGACGACCACGTCGGGCTCGGTCGCCACGACGCCGGCCTACCTCGTCGTGGGTCTGCCGACGAGCAGCGTCGACCGCACCATCACGGTCATGGTGATCACCATCCTCGCCGTGACCCTCATCGGCCTCGCGATCGCCATCGCCGTGGCCTACGGCGTGGTGCGCAGCGCCCTCCGACCGCTCGAGCGCATGTCCGACACGGCGCTGCGGGTCGCCGAGCTGCCGCTGGACCGCGGCGAGGTGGCGCTGGCCGAACGCGTCGACGAGGCCGACGCCGACACCCGCACCGAGGTCGGCCGCGTCGGCGCCTCGCTGAACCGCATGCTGGGCCACGTGGCGGGGGCCCTCGAGGCCCGTCAGCAGAGCGAGAACAAGGTGCGGCAGTTCGTCGCCGACGCCTCGCACGAGCTGCGGACCCCGCTCGCGTCGGTCCGCGGCTACGCCGAGCTGACCCGCCGCATGAACACCGGACTGCCCGACGACGTGGTGTACGCCATGGGCCGCATCGAGTCGGAGTCGTTGCGGATGACCTCGCTCGTCGAGGACCTCCTGCTGCTCGCCCGCCTCGACGAGGGTCGCGACCTCGTCACGGGCGACGTCGACCTGACCAGGGTCGTGCTCGACACGGTCAACGACGCCCACGTGGCCGGACCCACGCACGACGTCGACGTGTACGTGCCCGACGAGTCGGTGACCGTGTCGGGCGACGCCATGCGCCTGCACCAGATCGTCGCGAACCTGTTGACCAACGTGCGCACCCACACGCCCGACGGCACGCACGTGCACGTCTCGCTGACGGTCGACGACGCGTCCGGTCAGGCGGTCGTCTCGGTCGCCGACGACGGACCGGGCATCGACCCGGACGTGCTGCCGGTGCTGTTCGAACGGTTCGCGCGGGCCGACAGCTCGCGGTCGCGGAAGGCCGGCTCGACGGGCCTCGGCCTCGCGATCGTCCAGGCCGTCGTGCACTCCCACGGGGGGACCGTCGACGTCGCCAGTTCGGACGACGGGGCGACCTTCACCGTCCGCCTGCCGCTCGCGACGTCCGTCGTCGCACCCGAGCGGGACGCCGAGGAGGCGCGACTTGCGTGAGCGCGCCTCCTGCGTCTATCCTTGGCGAAGCCCAAGACCGCCGGTTGTAGTCGTCTGCTCGCAGACGGGTGCCGAAGGTTCTCGAGAGAGAGCGACCAGCGCAGGTGTGTGAAGTCGTTCCTCTTCTCGAAGAGATCCAGCTCCGTGCGCTTGCGCCGGAGCTTTTTTCATTGGTGCGGCACCGGTCTCGGTGCGGCCGAGTCGAGCGCCCGGGGGCTGCCGGCACACCCACGTTTTAGGAGAGCCATGGCGAACAAGGAAGCATCGGTCGCCGAGCTCACGGACAACTTCCGTGACTCGACCGCCGTCCTGCTCACCGAGTACCGCGGTCTCACTGTTGCCGAGCTGAAAGAGCTCCGCAAGTCCATCAGTGCAGACGCGACGTACGCCGTGGTGAAGAACACGCTCAGCAAGATCGCGGCCAACAACGCCGGAATCAGCTCGTTCGACGACGAACTCGTCGGACCGTCTGCGATCGCCTTCGTGCACGGTGACCCTGTCGCCGTCGCCAAGAGCCTGCGTGACTTCGCCAAGGCACACCCCGCTCTGATCGTGAAGAACGGTTACTTCGACGGTAACCCGCTCACGGCAGACGAGGTCAAGCAGCTCGCCGATCTCGAGTCCCGAGAGGTGCTGCTGGGCAAACTGGCCGGCGCCTTCAAGGCTTCGCTGTTCGGTGCTGCCTACCTGTTCCAGGCACCGCTGTCCCAGGCCGTTCGCACGGTCGAGGCGCTGCGTGCCAAGCAGGAAGCCGACAGCTAAAAAGCTGTCGTACCAACCCACACTTTAGAAAACCCATAAGGAGAACACCATGGCGAAGCTCACGCAGGACGAACTGATCGAGGCCTTCAAGGAGCTCACGCTCATCGAGCTCAGCGACTTCGTGAAGAAGTTCGAAGAGGTCTTCGAGGTCACCGCTGCTGCCCCCGTGGCCGCTGCCGGTGCCGCCGGCCCCGCCGCCGCCGCTGAAGAGGTCGAAGAGCAGACCGCCTTCGACGTCGTGCTCGAGGCTGCCGGCGACAAGAAGATCCAGGTCATCAAAGAGGTCCGCGCTCTCACGAGCCTCGGTCTCGGCGAGGCCAAGGCCGTCGTCGACGGTGCCCCCAGCACCGTCCTCGAGGGCGCCTCGAAGGAAGCCGCCGACAAGGCCAAGGCTCAGCTCGAGGCCGCCGGCGCGACGATCACCCTCAAGTAGTCGGCGGGCCCCCGCGGCCCTCTGCGCTTGAGCGGCACGTCTGCTCAGCACCACACGGAAGGCGCCACCCCTCGGGGTGGCGCCTTTCGTCGTCGCCGGCGGCTCGCGCCGACCACACGGAGGGCCGGGTCAGGAGGCGCGGGCCAGGACCGAGTGTCGCCGACCGTACCCGAGGTACACGGCGGTGCCCACGGCCATCCAGACGGCGAAGGCCGCCCAGGTGACCCAGCCGAGCGTCACCATCAGCAGCACGCAGAAGGCGCAACCGAGGATCGGGGTCACCGGGTACAGCGGCACCCTGTAGGTCCGGTCGAGTTCGGGCCGGTTGCGGCGAAGCCAGATGACCGACACGTTGACCAGGGCGAAGGCGAAGAGCGTGCCGATGCTCGTCGCGTCGGCGAGGGCGCCCAGGGGGATCACCGCGGCGGCCACGGCCACCGCTCCGCCGACGATCAGGGTGCCGGCGACGGGGGTCTGCGTCCGCGCCGAGACACGACCGAGGACGCGGGGGACGAGCCCGTCGCGGGCCATCGAGACGAAGATGCGCGTCTGACCGTAGAGCACCGTCAGCACGACGCTCGCGATCGCCGCCACGGCGGTGACGGCGAAGAGGAAGGCGACCCACGGCTGGCCCGTGATGTCGGCGACGATGGTGACGAGGGTCGCCTCGCCGTCGGTGAAGGTCGTCCAGGGACGCGCGCCGATCGCGGCGACGGCCACGAGGATGTACAGCACCGTGATGATCAGGATCGAGGCGATGATGGCGCGCGGCAGGTCTCGCTTCGCGTCGCGGGCCTCCTCGCCCGCCGTGGACGCCGCGTCGAAGCCGATGTACGAGAAGAACAGCCGGGAGGCGGCGGCCGAGACGCCGGCCGCGCCCATCGGTGCCAACGGCTCGAAGTTGCCGGCGCTGAAGGCCGTGAAGGCGACGGCGACGAAGAACACGAGGAGCGCCACCTTGACGACGACGAGCAGCGTGTTGACCCAGGCGCTCTCGCGGGCGCCCGGCACCAGCACGAGGGTGGCGAGCAGGACGAGCACCGCCGCGGGCAGGTTCAGCACGCCACCGGCCCCCGGGGGCTCGGCGATCGCGGCCGGCAGGGTGAGCCCGAACACGTCGAGGGCCTCGTTGACGTACTGGCCCGCGCCGACGGCGACGGCCGCGACCGAGACGGCGTACTCGAGGACGAGACACCAGCCGCAGACCCAGGCGATGCCCTCGCCGAGCGTCGCGTACGCGTACGAGTAGCTCGAGCCCGACACGGGCACGCTGCCCGCCATCTCGGCGTAGGACAGGGCCGACAGCAGGGCCGCGACGCCCGCGAGGACGAACGAGATCCAGACCGCGGGACCGGCCAGCGGGACGGCCGTGCCGAGCACGACCAGGATGCCCGTGCCGAGGGTCGCACCGATGCTGATCGCCGTGAGGTGCCAGACGCCCAGTGTGCGGCGCAGGCGGGGTCCGCCGTCGGCGGTGGCCTCGCTCTCGGCGACGTACGCCTCGAGGGGTTTGCGCGCCCTCAGCTGGGCGACGAGGGAGGGGCGGGACGTGACGCGGGACTCGTGGGGCACCGCGAGAGGCTACCGTACGGCGGGCGCCGTGCCTCCTCGGGGCGCGGAGCCTCCTCGGGACGCCGTGCCTCGCGGGGACTACTCGTCGAGGTCGAGGCCGAGCTGCTTGACACGGGTCATCGCCTCGCGCCGGGACGAGGCCTGGAGCTTGCGGTAGATGCTGCGGACGTGGCTCTTCACCGTGTTCACCGAGATGAACAGCTGGCTGCCGATCTGGCCCAGGGTCTGGCCGGTGGCCAGGTGCTGGACGATGACGAGCTCACGGTCGCTCAGTGGCTCGGCGAGCTGCGGCACGACGTCCGCCGAGGCGCCCCGCAGGCGGTCGAGCACTCCGACGATGGTGGGCGGCTGACGGCGCCCGACCGCGCGCTGCACGAGGTGCTCGAGGACGTCCTCGGGCAGCGTGGCGAAGAGCCAGATCGACCCGTTGTGGCCGGCGCTCAACAGGGCCCGGTCGAAAGCGATGTCGCTGTGCGGGCCGTCGCCGAGCGCGAGGTGTGCAGCGGCCTGGATCGCGTGCACCTGGCCCATCGTGCGCTCGCTGTGCAGGTCCCCGATGGCGAGGCACTGCTCGAGCGCCTCGAGGGCGTCCTCGGGCTCGCCGGCGGCGAGGTGCACGAGGGCGAGCACGCGAGCGGGACAGCGGATGTGGTGGTGCGACGAGGTCACCGACGAGGCCAGACGACGGGCCTCGTGGGGCTGGCCGAGCAGGCGCATGGTCTCGGCCCGCATCACGGTCGCCGACTCGGTCAGGGCGCTGTGCCCGGTGAAGCCGTCGATGGTGCGGGCGATCCTGGCCAGCAGGTCGAGCACCTCGATGTGCCGGCTCTCGGCCAGCAGCACGTGCGCCTCGGCGAACAGGCCGAGCGCCTCCCAGTCGCTGCCGCGTGACGCCTGGCGGACGTCGGCGAGCAGGCCCTCGTGGCCCCCGACGGCCTCACCGCGTTCGAGGGCGAGGTGGACGCGTGTGATCTGGGTCAGTGCGCCGAACGAGCTGCCCAACAGGTCGGTGCCGTCGGCGAGCTCGCGGGCGAGGTCGACGTGGCGGTCGGCGAGGTCGAAGTCGCCGATCAACATCGCGACGAAGGCGAGGGCCGAGAGGCACTCCACGCGCTCGGCGGTGCTGAGGTGGTCCTCGCCGAGACCGTTCGCGAGGCTCAGGGCGAAGCGGGCCTGGTCGATCTCGCCGTAGTGCAGGCGGATCAGGCCGAGCTGCAGTGAGAAGGAGGCGCTGAGCGAGATGCGCACGCTGATCGACTCGGCCAGGTCGTTCTCGATGAGGGTGCGGGCGACCTCGAGGTGCTCGTGGGCCACCACGAAGTTGCCGAGGGTGCGCAGGGACGCACCGAGGTGGACGTGGTAGCCCGCCCGGATGTCGAGCGGCAGGTCGGGGTCGGCGTCGAGCGCCTTGGCCACGCCGCGGAACCAGGGCAGGGCGGCACTGCGCGAGCGGGAGCCGACCGAGCGGTGGCTCGCGGCCAGGGCGAGCAGGATGCGGGGTCGTCCACGCCATTCCTCCTCGGGCGTCGAGCGGATGGCCTCGCGCAGACGCGCTCCCTGCAGGGGGGCGATCTGGGTCCAGCCCTGTTCGATGGCATCGAGAGCAGCCCGGTGGTCGGCGGGCTGCAGTTCGGCACTCGGTGGTTCGACGGCCGTGGGGTTCGACGTGTTCACGATGGTCCTAGCTCCGCCGCTTCGGGAGGCTCGCCCGTCGGGTAGGGGGAGCGCGGCTGCCGGAGCCTGGTCAGGTGCACCGACACCGCCATACTAAACTGAGTGTTCATTCCGTCGTATGGTCTGTCGGGCATTGCGCCCACAACTGGGGGACGAACGGTCGTTCTACGGCGTGTCGCGGCGTGTCCCGACGGTCCCGTGGCGATTTCTTGCGGGCGTCGCCTCGCACCCCGAACCCCGGACCCCGGCGGCGGGCCACCCGTGACGGTGGTCAGGCCTACGCTGACCGGATGAGCTCGATGCACGCCCCTGCAGGCGGTCCCCGTGGCGGGGGCCGTCCGGGTGGTTCCGGTCGGGTGTCGAGCGGCGACGCCGACGCCCAGCGTGCGGCGAACGCCACGGCGCCGCGCATCCCCGACCTGCTCGGTCGCATCCGGGGTCTGTTCGTCCCGCACAAGCGGGCACTCGTCGTCACCGTGGTGCTGGTCCTGATCGGCGCCGCCGTCAGCGTGGCTCCGCCGTTGCTCACCAAGCAGGCGTTCGACCGGGGGCTGTTCCCGCCGGGCGGCCCCGACGTGCCCGTGCTGCTCGAGCTGGTGGGCGCCATGGTGGGGCTCTGGGTGCTGTCGGCCGGCATCGGCGTCTGGCAGACCTACCTGACGGCCACGGTCGGCAACAAGGTCATGGGGGCGTTGCGCATCCGCCTCTTCGGGCACCTGCAGCGCATGGAGCTCGCGTTCTTCACCCGCACCAAGACCGGCGTCATCCAGTCCCGGTTGCAGAACGACGTCGGTGGCGTCGCGAACGTGCTCAGCAACACCATCTCGAGCGTCCTCGGCAACACGGTCACGGTCATCGCGGCCTTCGTGTCCATGCTCGTCCTCAGCTGGCAGATGACCGTCGTCACGGTGATCCTGCTGCCGCTGCTCGTGGTGGCCCAGCGCCGGGTGGGGCAGGTGCGTGCCCGCATCGCCACCAAGACGCAGGAGTCCCTCAGCGACATGACCGCCATCACGCAAGAGGCGTTGAGCGTCAGCGGCATCCTGCTCGCCAAGAGCTTCAACCAGCAGCACTCCGAGGTCGAGCGCTACGCCGCCGAGAACCGCACCCAGATCGGGCTGCAGGTGCGTCAGCAGATGAGCGGGCAATGGTTCTTCGCCGTCGTCCAGATCTTCCTCTCGGTCATCCCCGCCCTCATCTACCTGGTCGCGGCCTGGTTGATCCTCCGGGACGTGCCGGTGACCGCGGGCACGATCGTGGCCTTCACCACGGTGCAGGCCCGGTTGACCTTCCCGCTCATGGGCTTGCTGCGGGTGGCCCTCGACCTGCAGACCTCCGGGGCGCTCTTCGCTCGCATCTTCGAGTACCTCGACCTCCACCCGGCCATCACGAACGACCCGTCGGCCGAGGCCGTCGACGAGGCGCAGCTCGGTCGGGTCGAGTTCGACGACGTCTCGTTCTCGTATCCCGACGCCGAGCCCGGGCAGAAGACCCTCGACGGCGTCTCGTTCGACATCGCCCCCGGGCAGTTCGCCGCGTTCGTCGGCCCGAGCGGTGCCGGCAAGACGACCGTGTCGTACCTGATCCCGCGGTTCTACGAGGCGTCCGGCGGTGCGGTCCGCTTCGCGGGCACCGACGTCCGGCGGCTCGACCAAGAATCGCTGGTCGGCAACATCGGCATCGTCAGCCAAGAGACCTACCTGTTCCACGCCAGCATCGGCGACAACCTCCGCTACGCCCGACCCGACGCGACCGACGAGCAACTGGTCGACGCGGCCCGGCAGGCCAACATCCACGAGACCATCGCGTCGTTCCCCGACGGCTACGACACGATCGTCGGCGAGCGGGGCTATCGCCTCTCGGGTGGCGAGAAACAACGCATCGCCATCGCCCGCGTCCTGCTCAAAGACCCGGCGGTGATGGTCCTCGACGAGGCGACGAGCGCCCTCGACACGGTGTCCGAGCGCGTGGTCCAAGAGGCTCTCGACACGGCGACCCGCGGTCGGACGACGATCGCGATCGCGCACCGCCTCTCGACGGTCCGCGACGCCGACGTCGTCTTCGTGGTCGTGGCCGGCCACGTCGTCGAGCGCGGCACGCACGACGAGCTGCTCGCGCTGGGCGGGGTCTACGCCGAGCTCTACGGGCAGCAGGTCTCGGCGTAGGCCGTAGCGGGCCGGGCGTCCCTCAGCTGCGCTCGGCGAGCATCGCCTGCATGGCGTCGATCTCGCTCTGCTGCGTCTGCACCATGCCCGAGGCGAAGGCGCGCACCTGCGTCACCTCGCTGCGTGCCAGGATCGCGTCGGCCATCTCGATTCCGCCCTCGTGGTGGGCGATCATCAGCGTCAGGAAGAGCCGCTCGGCCTCGACGCCGCGGGCGGAGTCGAGGGCCGCGAGCTGCTCGTCGGTGGCCAGCCCGGGCATGCGGCCGCCGGGTTCGTGGGTGGCGACGGGCGTGGCCGAGCCGCTCGCGCCTCCGTCGCCGGTCATGTGGTGGCTGCCGTAGTCGCCGTCGAGCGTCGGGCGGGTCATCCAGGTCATGGTCGGCTCGGACGGTGCCTGCGGCACGCGCCACAGCTCGAGCCAGGCGTACATCTGGCCGGCCTGCTGCGACTGCGTGAGGGCCATGTCGTAGGCCATCGAGCGCACCTCGGGGTCGTCGGTCCGATCGCGGACCATCATCGCCATCTGCACGGCCTGCTCGTGGTGCACCTGCATGTCCCGCGAGAACCCTGCCTCGACGCTGTCCGTCCCGGGCGTGACCGGGTTCGGCGAGCTGAGCCGGCCGAGTGCGATGCCGACCAGCAGCACGATCGCCACGGTCAGGACCCCCGCGATCACCAGCCGCAGCCGACGACTCGAGGAGGCGCGGTGCGGCCCCGCCCCGTCGGTCACGTCGGCGTCGTCACGCCCCGGTGCGGTCACGCGATCTTGCCGGTGCCGTCCACGCCGCCGGTGCAGGGCGCACCGGGCTCGGGGGCGTTCGTGGACTTCCAGTACTTGGTGACGAAGTCCGACACGGTGGCCTCGTCGTCCGTGACGTTCGCGAAGGGCAGCTGGGCGCCCCAGGCCGAGACGTACATGGGGGAGTCGAGACCCTCGTAGGGCGAGACGACCGCGTAGGTGTCGGGGGCGAAGTCGCGCAGCGCCTCGATCTCGCTCTCGCTGACCTGCTCGGGGTCGTAGGTGAACCAGACGGCGCCGTGCTCGAGGTCGTGGACGGCGTTCTCGTTCGGCACGGGCTCGGTGTAGACACCGCAGTTCAGCCAGATCTGGTTGTGGTCGCCGCCCGCGGGAGGGGTCATCGCGTAGTCGACGCTGCCGCCGACGTGGTTGGCGGTGAGGTCGGAGTAGGTCTTCACGCCGTCGATCTCGATGGCCTGGGGGTCTTGCCGCGGCTGGCCGCTCGTCACGACGAAGGTGACGACCAGGGCGATCGCCGCGGCGCCCGCGACCGAGGCGGTGACGATGCCGATGGTGCGGTTGCGCTTCGCCCGGGCCTGCTGCCGTTTGAGCTCGGCGACCTTCTCCTGACGTCGGGCGTCGCGCTGCTGCTTGACGGTGGGCTTGTCGTCGGCCACGGGGGAAGTCCTGTCGTCCGGGGGACCGATCGGGGGATCGGTCGAGATCGGGGATGCGTCACCAGTTGTCTCACGGATTACTGGGAGGTCCGTAACATCCTGCACGATCTGCACGCCGAGAGGCTCGTCCCGCCCCGTCACACGCCAGGGCGCGTCGTTAGACTCGGCCGACGGCGTCGTCACCCGACACCGCCCCTCCCGTCACCCGATCCGCGCCCCACGAGGCCGCGCAGAAACCGGAGCACCCGTGAAGTACGCCGAGACCGTCCTCGACCTGATCGGTGACACGCCGCTCGTCAAGCTGAACAAGGTGACCGAGGGCATCACGGCGACCGTGCTCGTCAAGGTCGAGTACGTCAACCCGGGCGGTTCGTCGAAGGACCGCATCGCGACGCGCATCATCGACGCGGCCGAACGCGAGGGCCTCCTGAAGCCCGGCGGCACGATCGTCGAGCCGACCAGCGGCAACACCGGCGTGGGCCTGGCCCTCGTCGCGCAGCAGCGCGGGTACCGCTGCGTCTTCGTCCTGCCCGACAAGGTCGGCGAGGACAAGCGCAACGTGCTCAAGGCCTACGGCGCCGAGATCGTCGTCACGCCGACCGCCGTCGAGCCGACCAGCCCCGAGTCGTACTACAGCGTCTCCGACCGCCTGGCGCGTGAGATCCCCGGCGCCTTCAAGCCGAACCAGTACGCCAACCCCAACGGCCCGCTCAGCCACTACGAGACGACGGGCCCCGAGATCTGGCGCGACACCGACGGTCGCATCACGCACTTCGTCGCGGGCGTCGGCACCGGCGGCACGATCAGCGGAACGGGCCGCTACCTCAAAGAGGTCTCCGGAGGCGCGGTGCAGGTCGTCGGCGCCGATCCCGAGGGCAGCGTCTACAGCGGCGGCACCGGTCGCCCCTATCTGCTCGAGGGCGTCGGCGAGGACTTCTGGCCGGCCGCCTACGACCCCTCGGTCGTCGACCGCATCATCGCCGCGGACGACGCCCGCTCGTTCGAGCTGACCCGACGCCTCGCCCGCGAAGAGGGCCTGCTGGTCGGCGGTTCGTCCGGGCTCGCCGTCGCCGCCGCCCTCGACGTGGCCCGCGAGCTCGGGCCGGACGACGTCGTGGTCGCCCTGCTGCCCGACAGCGGGCGCGGCTACCTCGGCAAGATCTTCAACGACGCGTGGATGCGCTCGTACGGCTTCGGCGTCAGCCACGACGAGCGGTCGGTCCGCGACCTGATCGCGTCGAAGACGGGCCAGCTGCCCGACCTCGTCCACGCCCACCCGTCCGACACCGTCCACGACGTGATCGGCATCATGAAGACCTACGGCGTCTCGCAGATGCCGGTGCTCTCGGCCGAGCCCCCGGTCGTGATCGGCGAGGTCGTCGGCGCCATCGAAGAGAAGGCGCTGCTCGAGGCGATCTTCCGCGGCGGCGCGACCATGGGCGACGCCGTCTCGGCGTACCTCGGCGACCCGCTGCCGTTGATCGGCGTGAACGAGCCCGTCTCGGCGGCCCGGTCCGCGCTCGAGTCGGTCGACGCCCTGCTCGTCACCGACGACGGCCGCCCGGTCGGCGTCGTCACCCGCCAGGACGTCCTCTCCTTCCTCTCCTCCTGAGCGGCCGGATCGGCACCGTGATCCGGTGACCCGACCCGAGCCTCCTCGTCCCCCTCCGTCTGCGCACCACCCGTCCCCCTCGAAAGGACACCCCATGACCCACGGTTTCTCGACCCGGGCGATCCACGCCGGCCAGGAGTTCGACCCCACCACCGGTGCCGTCGTCCCCCCGATCTACCAGTCGTCCACCTTCGTGCAGGACGGCATCGGCGGGTTCCGCGGCGGCTACGAGTACGCCCGGTCGGCGAACCCGACGCGCGACTCGCTGCAGACCCTGCTCGCCGACCTCGAGGGCGGCGCCGCGGCGTTCAGCTTCGCGTCGGGGCTGTCGGCCGAGGACGCGCTGCTGCGCTCGGTCCTGGCGCCCGGCACGCGCATCGTCATGGGCAACGACGTCTACGGCGGCACGCACCGCCTCGTCAACCGGGTCTGGGTGCCCTGGGGAGTCACGCTCGACACGGTCGAGATGAGCGACCTCGACGCCGTGCGCGCCGCCGTCCAGGCCGCCCCGACGGCCGTCCTCTGGGTCGAGACGCCCAGCAACCCGCTGATGAAGATCAGCGACATCGCGGCGCTCGCCGAGATCGGTCACGCGGCCGGAGCCGTCGTCGTCGTCGACAACACCTTCGCGTCGCCGTACCTGCAGCAGCCCCTGGCGCTCGGGGCCGACGCGGTCGTGCACTCGACGACGAAGTACATCGGCGGCCACTCGGACGTCGTCGGCGGGGCCGTGGTCGTGCGCGACGACGAGCTCGCCGCGAAGGTCGGTTTCGTCCAGTTCGGCGTCGGAGCCGTGTCGGCGCCGATGGAGGCCTGGCTGACGGTGCGCGGCATCAAGACGCTCGGCGTGCGCGTCGACCGCCACTCGTCGAACGCTCTGGCGATCGCCCACGCACTCGAGGGCCACCCGGCCGTCGAGCGCGTCTACTACCCGGGGCTCGAGTCGCACCCGGGGCACGAGCTCGCCGCCCGGCAGATGCGGGCGTTCGGCGGCATGCTCTCGGTCCAGTTGACCGCGGGTGCCGCGGCGGCCCGGCGGTTCGCCGAGTCGACCGAGCTGTTCCAGCTGGCCGAGTCGCTCGGCGGCGTCGAGTCGCTGATCGGCTACCCGAGCGAGATGACCCACGCCTCGGTGCGCGGCACCGAGCTCGAGGTGCCCGACTCGATCGTGCGGCTGTCGGTCGGCATCGAGGACGTCGACGACCTGCTCGGCGACGTCACGCAGGCGCTCTCGCGCCTCGACGCCTAGGCGTCTCGCGACACGACCCGAGGAGGCGCGGTGCGGGGGAGTCCTGGACCGCGCCTCCTCTGGTCGTCGAGTCGCGTCCCGTCCAGTCCCTCGCCGTCGCGTCGTGTCGGCGGCTCGGCCTAGGCTCGTCGCATGTCCGACGCCGCCGTGAGCACCCGCCCCGAGGGCGTGCTCAGCGGTCGGTACCGGCTCGCCACGCTGGGCATGTGCGCGTTGATCGGCATCGCGGCCTTCGAGTCGCTCGCGGTCACGACGATCATGCCGATCATCAGCCGCGAGCTCGACGGCGAGGCGCTCTACTCGCTCAGCTTCGCCGCGCCCCTCGCCTCGGGCCTGGTCGGCATGGTGGTGGCGGGCAACTGGGCCGACCGCAGCGGGCCCCGCGTCGTCGTCATCGCGTCGATGCTGCTGTTCGCCGTCGGGCTGCTCGTCGTCGGCACCGCGCCCGACATGGTCGTGCTGCTGCTCGGCCGCCTGGTCCAGGGCGTCGGCTCGGGCGCGGTCATCGTCGGGCTCTACGTCATGGTCGCCCGGCTCTACCCGCCGGGTCTGCACCCCTCGATCTTCGCGGGCTTCGCCGCGGCCTGGGTCGTGCCGGGGCTGGTCGGGCCGCTCGTCGCCGGCGTCGTGGCCGAGACGGTGGGCTGGCACTGGGTCTTCCTCGGGGCGCTGGGCCTCGCCGTGCCGGCGTTCTTCGCCGTCCTGCCGAGCCTGCGTCGCGTCCCTCCGCCCGTGGTGGCCGAGGGCGGGCAGCGCGTCCCGTGGAGCATCGGCCGCATCCTCTGGTCGGTCGGCGCGGCCCTCGGCGTGCTGGCCCTGAACCTCGTGTCCGAGTTCCCGACCTGGCTCACCGTCGTCGTCATCGTCCTGGCGGTCGTCGTGCTCGCCGTGGCCCTGAGGCCCCTGCTGCCGCCCGGCACGTTGCGCGCGACCCCGGGGCTGCCCACCCTGGTGCTGCTGCGCGGCCTGGTCGGGGCGGCGTTCCTCGGCAGCGAGGTGTACATCCCGTACATGCTCTCGGCCGAATACGACTTCAGCGCCTCGGCCTCGGGGGTCACCCTGACCCTCGGGGCGCTCGGCTGGGCGTTCGCCAGCTGGGTGCAGGGGCGGCTCGGCGACCGGGTGGCCCAGCGCGACGGCATCCGCATCGGCATCGTCCTGGTGCTGATCGGCGTCGTCGTCGCGGCGCTGACCCCCCTGTTCCACCTGCCACCGGCCTTCCTCATCGCGACCTGGGCCGTCGCCGGGTTCGGCATGGGGTTCATGTACCCGCGCTTCTCGGTGCTCGTCCTCGCCCTCTCGACCGAGTCCGCGCGCGGGTTCAACAGCTCGGCGCTGACCATCGCCGACTCCACCGGCTCGGCCGTCGCGCTGGCGCTGACCGGGGCCGCCTTCGGGCTGCTCGGCGGGGCGTCCAGCCCGATCGCCTTCGTCGCCTGCTTCACGGTCGGCACGGGCGTGGCGGTTCTTGCGCTCGCCCTCAGCGGCCGGGCGGTGCCCCGCGGTCGGTGACCGCGCCTCCTCCGGCCGACGGCGCCGGCGCTCGACCGACGAGTGGAGGCCATGACGCGGTGGTGACCCCCGGACGGGTCATGGGCGGCCTCCGGGGAATGCATAATGGTCTCCGGACGACGATGTGTACGGTCACATCATCCGGTCACAGAGCGACGGAGCGACGGTGAAGCCTGACATCGACAAGGTGCGTGCTCCCAACATCCGCGACGTGGCCGCCCTCGCGGGGGTCTCGTACCAGACCGTCTCGCGCGTGCTCAACGACAGCCCCAGCATCCGGCCGAGCACCCGTCAGAAGGTGCTCGACGTCATCGACGAGATCGGCTACCGCCCGAACCAGGCCGCGCGGGCCCTGGTCACCAGCCGGTCGAAGGCGATCGGCGTGCTCACCCTGCAGAACGTCCACTTCGGGCCGCAGACGATCGTCAACGCCATCGAGGTCGCGGCCCGCACCGCCGGCTACCGGCTGAGCATCGCGAGCACGACCACGGTGTCGGACGACGTCCGGGCGAGTCTGCAGCTGCTGACCGCCCAGGCGGTCGAGGCGATCATCGTCATCGCTCCGCAACGCAAGTTCTTCGACGTGATCGACGAGCTCGACCTCGACGTGCCCATCGTCGCTCTCGACTCGACGCAGCGGGCCCGGGCGCACAGCCTCTCGGTCGACCAGTTCGAAGGGGCGCGCCTCGCCACCCGGCACCTGATCGACCTCGGCCATCGGCACATCGTGCACGTCGCCGGCCCTCAGGACTGGATCGAGGCCGACGAGCGGATGCAGGGCTTCCTCTTCGAGATGGGCGAGGCCGAGTTGTCGATCGAGCCGCCCATCCTCGGCGACCTGACCGCCGACTTCGGCTACACGGCCGGGCAAGAACTGCTGCGTCGCCGCGACTTCACCGCCGTCTTCTCGGCCAACGACCTGATGGCCGTGGGCTTGTTGCACGCCTTCCGCGAGGCCGACGTCGACGTGCCCCGCGAGGTCAGCGTCGTCGGCTTCGACGACTCGCCGACCGCGCCGCACCTGTGGCCGCCGCTCACGACCGTGCGTCAGGACTTCGCCCTGATCGGCCGACGCGCCGTCGAACTCGTCGTGGCCGAGCTCGAGGGCGGCACGGTCGTCGACCGCACGTTGATCCCTCCGGAACTGGTGGTGCGCGGCTCGACCTCGCGCCCCTGGTTCCTCTGACCGGCCCGGCGCCACACGGCGGGACGAGCCCTCAGGAGGTGCGGCGCGCGTCGGTCGGCCTGCGTTCCATAACGGATCGGCATCGGCATTTGACAGCATCCCCTCTCGGGATTAGCTTTGCTCCAGTCGCAGTGTGAACGGTCACATTCGGCGGGTCCGGCCCCTACGCCAGCCTCGACGAACGGCCCGGCACGGCGGCGACGAATCACAGGATGCCCGTCGGTGCACACCACCGGCGGACGACGACGAGGTCGAAGGTCGAGGACGACGTGCCCAGTGCCGTGACGCAGAGCGAGCAGCTCGCGAGCAGCCACATCCCCGGGGGTGCCCCGCATGGGCGTTGATTCTCCCGTCATCCTCGAGATGCGCTCCATCACGAAGGAGTTCCCGGGCGTCAAGGCGCTCGACGACGTGTCGATGCAGGTCCGCGCCGGTGAGGTGCACGCGATCTGCGGCGAGAACGGCGCCGGCA